>Ga0315909_10000907_pt1 | contig 39692 bp, 24 predicted proteins | sample LakEriMetagenome_11_FD_203527 | JGI IMG/M metagenome (GOLD analysis project Ga0315909, IMG submission 203527) | Freshwater fungal communities from buoy surface, Lake Erie, Ohio, United States - Buoy 2 MA125 | ecosystem: Environmental > Aquatic > Freshwater > Lake | place: USA: Lake Erie, Ohio... | reverse complement strand
AAGCACACATTTTAGAACAAGAGAGAGAATTAGCGTTTATTAGCGACATGTATAAACCTCAAATGGCTCCTACTGCATAAATACGCCATCAAATTATATTAAAAGACTGTGAAAACAGTCTATTTTTACGCCATTATAACTCGGTTTTTTATAATATATGTAAATATAATACAGCCTTGTCATCATATCACAGGAGATTAAAACATGACTGATCGTAAACAATTTGAAGCCATGCTAGAGGCTTTGATCAACGAAGATCAAGAAACAGCAAAGGACATTTTCCATAATATCGTAGTTGCAAAAAGCCGCGAAATTTATGAAGAGCTATTAAGCGAAGACTTTGATTTAGAAGAAGCTAAAGACGAAGACGAAGAAGAAGCAAAACGTAAAAAAGACCAAGAAGAAGTAGATGAGTCTTTTGACGAAGCAGCCGACGACGAAGCCGATATGGGCGACGAAGAAGGTGAGGAAGGGGATGAAGGCGATGTAGGTGGCGATGCTACTGACGATTTAGTCGGTGACGTTTCCGATGATGCTGGATCCGAAGAAGGCGACATGAGCGATGAAGAACAATCAGATCGTATTCTTGACCTAGAAGATGCTTTAGAAGAATTAAAAGCAGAATTTGAACAACTAATGGCAGGCGAAGGCGAACCAGAAGGCGACATGGGTGCTGATATAGGTGCTGACATGGGCGGCGATAACATGGACGACATGCTTGCTAAAGAAATGGGTGCTATGCCAGTAATGGAATACAAGCACAAAGTAACAGCAAAAATGGGTGACAACGGTGCAAACGCCAAGTCAGTCGTAGCTGGTAAGAACGATATGGGCGGTACAACTGCTAATATCGCAAAGGGCGGTACAGAGCCTGACAGTTCTAGTACAAAAGGTGGTTTACTAAATCCTTCTACTAAAGAAGATAACGCAGGTAACGTAAATGTTCCAGGCGGAAATAAAGTAAAACTAAGCCCAGTTAGCGGTGGTCACGGTGCTGAGAAAAAAGGCAAAGGTGAATCTGCTGATAACAAGAAGTCGATCATTGGTGGCAAGTAATTAGATGTTATACCTCCGAGAAAACCTGAGCTTTGATCAAGCTAAAATCGTCGTTGAATCTGACGACAAAGAGGGTAAAAACTTATACATGTCCGGAATTTGTATTCAGGGCGGTATAAGAAACGCTAACCAGCGTGTTTATCCTGTGGGCGAAATTGGCAGGGCTGTCAAAACCCTTAACGATCAGATTCAGAACGGTTACTCAGTTCTTGGAGAAGTAGATCACCCTGATGATTTAAAAATTAATTTGGATCGTGTATCGCATATGATAGTTAATATGTGGATGGACGGTCCAAATGGTTACGGTAAGTTGAAGATATTACCTACACCAATGGGACAACTAATTCGCACCATGCTTGAAAGTGGTGTGAAATTAGGCGTAAGTAGTCGCGGATCCGGAAACGTCAAACCAGACGGTTCCGGTGAAGTATCGGATTTTGAGATTATCACTGTAGATATGGTAGCTCAACCTAGTGCCCCCGGAGCATACCCCACACCAATTTATGAACACCTGATGAACAGTCGCGGTGGTTATAGTGCTTTCCGTATAGCGGAAGAGGTGCGTGGCGATCCTAAAGCACAACAATATCTCAAAGAGAGCCTATTAGGAATAATAGGCAAACTCCAATAACAAGGAGAATCACATGTTGGATGCACTAAAAACTTTATTTGAAAACAATGTGATTTCTGAGGAGATCAAGCAGTCAATTGAGCAGGCTTGGGAAGCGAGAATCACTGAGAATCGCGAACAAGTTTCTGCACAACTACGCGAAGAGTTTGCACAAAAATACGAACACGACAAAGAAACTATGATTGAAGCTGTTGATCGCATGATCACAGATCGTCTATCAGAAGAACTTGTTGAGTTTGCCGACGATCGTAAGCAATTAGCTGAGATGAAGGCAAAGTATGCTGTCAAGATGAAAGCAGATAGTAACCTAATGAAGGAATTCGTTACACGTCAACTGTCAGCAGAAGTCAAAGAATTACACGAAGATCAAGTCGTAATGGCTGATAAATTCGGTAAACTAGAACAATTCGTTGTAGAGGCTCTAGCTCAAGAAATTACAGAGTTTTACAAAGATAAGCAAGACTTGGCTGAAACCAAGGTTCGTTTAGTTCGCGAAGGTCGCGAACAACTCGCTAAAGTTAAGCAACAGTTTGTAGAGCGTGCCGCTAAGATGGTTGAATCAGTAGTAACAGAGAACCTACGTTCTGAAATTACTTCACTGAAGGAAGACATCGAAGCCGCTCGTCGCGCAGATTTTGGACGTAAGTTATTCGAAGCTTTTGCTTCTGAATATCAGTCTAGCTACTTAAACGAGAAATCAGAAACTGCTAAATTACTCAAGGTCATAGACACGAAAGATCTAGCTGTCCAAGAAGCTGCCAAAGCTATCGAGGAAGCTCAACAGATAGTAGAAAGTAAAGAAGCAGAAATTGCGGCTTTGAAAGAAGCTCAAGAACGCAAAGAAATCATGAGTGAGTTGCTTGCTCCGTTAAATTCAGAGCAACGCGAAATCATGGGTGAGTTAATGGAGAGCGTGAAAACCTCTAAACTCAACGAGAGTTTTGAGAAGTATCTACCAGCAGTTATTGCCGGTAAAGCTCCGCAGAAGAAACAGGCACTTGTAGAGGCTAAAGAAATTACAGGTAATAAAGAGATTACCAACGCAAATCGTAGCGGCGAGAACGATTCAAACATTGTTGATATTCGTCGTCTCGCTGGACTAAAAATTTAAGGAGAAATTAAATGTCTGAACTACTAAACGGCCGTTGGGCGGAAACCAAAGAGGCTCTATTAGAAGGCCTACAAGGTACCAAGCGTAGCGTAATGGGAGTTACTTTAGAGAATACTCGCAAGTATCTTTCAGAATCAGCTACAGCAGGTTCTACTTCTGCCGGCAACGTTGCAACCCTAAACCGCGTGATCCTCCCAGTGATCCGTCGTGTTATGCCAACCGTTATTGCTAACGAGTTGGTTGGCGTACAGCCAATGACTGGACCAGTGGGTCAAATCCATACTTTACGTGTTCGTTACGCTGAAACTGATTCTTCAGGTTCTGTAACAGTAACAGCAGGTGAAGAGGCACTAAGCCCATTCAAGATTGCTGAATCTTATTCAGGTGCTACAACAGGTCGTGCTGCCTCAACAGCTAGCCTAGAAGGTGCCGCTGGTAAGAAGATGAGCATTCAAATCCTCAAGCAAACAGTTGAAGCTAAGACACGTAAGTTATCAGCTCGCTGGACATTTGAGGCTGCTCAAGATGCACAAGCTCAACAAGGCATTGACATCGAAGCAGAAATCATGGCTGCTCTAGCACAAGAAATTACAGCTGAAATTGATCAAGAGATTCTAAATTCTCTATACAGTTTAGCTGGCTCAGCAGTTGAAGCTTTCGACCAGAACGCAGTTTCAGGTACAGCTACATTCGTTGGTGACGAGCATGCCGCATTGGCTGTTCAGATCAATCGTGTTAGCAACTTGATCGCTCAGCGTACACGTCGTGGTGCTGGTAACTGGGCAGTTGTTAGCCCATACGCATTGACTGTTCTACAGTCTGCTACTACTTCAGCATTTGCACGTACAACTGAAGGCACATTTGAAGCACCTACAAACACTAAGTTTGTTGGTACATTAAACAACGCTATGAAGGTTTATGTAAACACATACGCTGGCGACAGCACAGACGTATTAGTTGGTTACAAAGGTTCAAGCGAGAGTGATGCGGCTGCATTCTACTGCCCATACATTCCTCTAATGAGCTCTGGTGTTGTGTTAGATCCATCAACATTCGAACCAGTCGTATCATTCATGACACGTTATGGTTATGTTGAGCTAACAAACACAGCTTCATCTCTAGGTAACGCCGCTGACTACTTAGGTCGCGTAAGCCTAAGCAACGTTTCTTTCAAGTAATCCGTTACTTAAAGAACTATGCAAGATTAGCCCACTTCGGTGGGCTTTCTCTTGATCAGCTAAATAATAATGTCTAATATGAGCTTGCCTTGTAGCAAGACTTATGCAGAATCCCTCTGCGTAGACCTAGAACGTCATATTTAAGGAGAAAACAAATGGGACGTCCATTAAACAAAAAATATTTTGCCAATACAAACTATCAAGATTTTGGCACAGCAAATGTTGGTGGCGAAAGCGTTGCCAGCGTAACCGCACCAGCAGGTACACTAGCTGATTTAGAAACAGGAACATTTACAATTCCTGCGGCAAGTATTACTGCCCCAGACATAACCGGCGGCGCAAAGCCAGTTTTACAAGTAGTTGTAACCGGTGCAACAACATATACAGTAAGTGTTGTATCAGCAGGTTCAGGATATACAAGTGCTCCAACAATTACATTTAACGGCAGTATTACAGGCGGATCTGCTTCAGGTAGTTCTACACCAGTAGCAACACTAACATCTAGTACATCTGCTCGTCAGAACGGTATTAAGTGTGAAACACAATACGGTTCAGGCGACAGCGAAATTACTACCGGCGACATTATTAAACAAGAAAGTTCTAAGCGTTATAAAGTTCAAACATCTCAAGGTACTGGTTTCTTTACACTAGTAACAACTGAATCTAAATCAGCCGGCGAAATGTCAATTATGGCAACTGACAGCGCAGGCGGCACATACCTTGTTAAGAAATTAACTGCTCGTAAAGCAGTTCTAGTTCCAACAGCAAATGCACACGGCGGATCAAGTTCAGCAGGAACACAGTTTGCCAGCGGCACAACTGCTAAATGGACATTTGGTTCAGCTGTTTTAGATACAACTGTAACTATTGCTAACCAGTAATTAACAAACGGGGGCTACGGCCCCCACTAAGGATTTAGAATGTCTAGAATATTAAGAGTTAGTCAAAGCGACTACAGGATTAAAGTAAAAGATGAAGGTACTATTACATTAGATACCGGAGTCGATGTGGGTCTTGTTGTTATAACAGGAGACCTAGAAGTTCGCGGAGAAACTACAACTGTTAATACTACTAATCTAGACATTGAAGATAATATTATATTTCTAAACAAAGGTGAAAGTCCTAGTCATGCAGGAGTAACTGAAGATGTATCAGGTTTAGAAATTGATCGAGGTTCTCTAGATAATGCTCAGTTTGTCTGGGACGAAAATAGAGGAACAGATGGAATGTTTGCTGTTCAAACTATAACAACAAGTGGAACAGCAACTTTATCACCAGTGGCAGCAAGTGAATATACTGCCGAAGTCGGTGAAAATATAAAATTTAATCTTGAAGATCCTGCAACTCCGGGTTCGTGGAGCGGTGCGTTTCTTGAACTAACTAATACAGATGCTACTAGCTATTCAAATGCCTTAGAAGCTGATACTTTATTGCCAACTCCGCTAGGCGATAATTGGATACCAAATAGAAAATTTGTCACAGATTATGTATTAGCCTACGATGGTATAGCAATAGTAGATAGGATATTTTATCCGGTAGATCAACCAACCGATCCGGATACTCAAATTCAAGCATTTGAAACATCTCTAAGATTTAGTATTAAATCAGGCGGAACACTAAATCAAAGAGCTCAGATAACCAGCGCCGGATTAGACGTTGATGATATTAGAATATCTAACGATACTGTACAAACAACTGGTACAGAAAATTTAATTTTAACTGCACTAAACAAAAATGTTGACGTTGACGCTGTGCTTAACTTAACAGATCAGCCAGATCCTGCAGGTCCTACCGGCGGCAGAACGTTAATTTATTCAAAATCAGCAGTAACTACTACACCGGGAGATAGTGGTATATACTTTACTAATAATGTAAGCACCGATGAGCTAGTGGCTAAGAATAGAGCATTACTGTTTAGTATGTTATTTTAAGGAACAAACATGGCAATATACAATACAGCAATTTTAACTTCAGACACTACACTAGTATCGGGATCAGGAAATCGTGCGATAACAACGGTTATTGTATGTAATACTGGAACAGTAGATAGAGAATTAACAATGTATGCAGTTCCAAGCGGAGGATCAGTAGGGACAACATCTATGATCGTTAATGCACTATCTGTTCCAGCCGGAGATACAGTTAGTTTTGATCAAGAAAAAATGGTGTTAGGTACTGGAGACAATTTAGTAGCAAGTGCAGACGGTACAGGATTATCAGCTACAGTTAGTACATTGGCGGTATAATAATGAGATTTTTGAAAACACTAAGTCTAAATCGTAGAACAATATACGATGATCGCCTTGCTGTAGAAACAGACAATGCAGTTGTCATGCGTACTACGAATAATTTACTAATACCCAAAGGCAGCGACGCAGATAGACCATCTAGCCCCACCGTAGGCATGATAAGATATAATACAGACAGTAATGAAGTAGAAATCTATCAAGGGACCGGCGGCAATGCTACCTGGCGGAGTTTTAGATTTAAAGAAGCTACACAAATAACCAAAGAAACTTATATCGGCGATGGAGTTAAGGCTGTATTTGGTCCATTAAGTGTACAACCCCCTACCGTAGTTGAAGACGGTGCAACATGGACCGGGTTAAATCTTATCGTCATTGTAGGCAATGTCTTCCAAGTGTGGGATACTAACTATGAAATATTACTAGGCGAGGATATTACACCTACTGCCGGCGATCCAGGACCGTTTACTACCGGTCAATATTATATTAAATTTACCTCATCAAGCCCGACTGGATTAACACCTATCGTTATCATACGCGGCTTTGATCAATAAAGGAGCTTTCGATGAGTGAGCTTGGAAGAATCAGCGGGCCGCTACTAAAAGCAAATTTAGAAAGACACGGCGTTGACCTAGCATTTGAAACTGATTTAATCTATCTGTCAGTTGTTGCCGAAGACGAAGGTACAAAACAGGTAGGTATTGGTATCACGACCGATGCTCCCCAAAGAGAACTACATATCGGAAATGACATTGTTTCCGAGCATAGAAAACTTCAAACTACTAACTTAATCGTAGACAACGGCGCAGAACTAGCCGATTTATATCTCTCCGACAATAAAATACAAAATCTCTTAGACGAGATTATCATTTCTCCGAATCCGGGATCAACACCAACAGTTGAAACAACAAGAATCGGAACACTCAACTTAAGAATTAGTGACAAGCTGATCGAAAATATTACTAGTAACAGTGATATTAATCTTAATCCTAACGGCACTGGCGAGGTTATTTTCAATACCAGTGAAGTTGATATCGACGGGAATATGCATGCCACCGGCGATATTACTTATGATGGTAATATTATTTTTGGTAACAGTGACAGCGATAATGTTAGCTTTAATTCTGATGTTTCTAGCGACCTTATACCAAATATCGATGATACCTATAACTTAGGATCGGTTTCTAAACAATGGAAAACACTACATGTTACTGATCTTAAAGCAGATAATTTAGTAGTAGATAATCTAATAGTTAATGGCATTGACCTACTGTTAACCCAAGGTAAAATTTGGTATGTTAGTGTAAATGGCAATGACACTAATACCGGCGATCATTTACATGATACATTCTTAACAATTAAACATGCGCTTAGTCAAGCAACTGCCGGAGATGAGATATTAATATTTCCAGGTACATATCAAGAAGAGTGGCCTTTAGAAATTCCACAGGGCGTAACTGTAAAAGGTTCGGGTATTCGAGCAGTAACAGTAATACCTACTCTAGAAACAAATACTGAAAGCTGTTTTTTACTAAACGGAGAAACAACTGTAGAATTTTTAACAGTTAAAGATTTTTACAGTCCTGGATATGCCTTTGAATTAGCACCTGGTTATTCTAGTTCAACAAAAAGTCCTTACATTTATAACGTAACAGTTATAACACAAGAAACTCCAGGTTCGCCAATATCAATAATCCCCGGGCCAGCTCCTACAGGAGTTTCTTTAACTAGTAATAGTGTAACTTTAGATAAATCATTCTATAGCCAAGCTCTTGTAGATTCTTTAGTAGGTCAAACAGCAGTTATTGATAGATATCCACTTCAACCACTGTATTATACAGTAGTATCGATCGAAACAGAACCTTTATCTCCAACACAGTGGAGGATGACCGTAGATACGACATTTGCTCCAACCGGTCAGCTTAAACCTATCAGTTTTTATTCAAATGCAGATGCTATAGAAATAGTCACAAACGATATCTGGGATACAACAGGAAATTCGATTGGAGAAAAATGGGTAGCTTGGTACAAATATAATTTACCTATTAATTTTGAAACTACTGTACAACCCGGGTGGACTATTAACGTAGCAGGAACATTATACATTGTTGATTACATAATTGAAGATCCGGTTAATACTACGCAATGGAGAATTTATGTTACTACATCTCTAGTAGGCGGTACTGGTATTCCTATTTTTTCATCTCCAGTCGGTGATCCAATCATTGCCGGTGGAGGCGCCTTTATCGATGGAGGCGTAGCTAATTCTACAACTCAGCTACCACCAACTGCATTATTCTTTTCAACCACATTTATAGTACCTGGTGGTCAAGGCCTAGTTGCTACTAACGGTGCTAGAATTGAGTGGTTAAATTCATTTACTTACTTTGCTGAAACTGGTATTAGATTAGAAACTGGAACATTAGGTGTCGGTGGATCAGGAAATACTATAGTTACCCTTGGAGATATAACGGGAACGATAACACCAGGTGATACATTTACATATTACGATCAGTCTGGTAGTACTATTTTAGCGACAGGTATTGTAGAGGCAGTAGACGGTAACATTATAACTTTAGATGGTTATGTTGGAAACTTAGATTTAATTAGCGAAATTACCGCAGGTACATTTACTCCGGTAGGTACTGCTAGATTAACACAATTAAATTATAAGTTTGAAACAGCAAGTTTATATTTAGACGGTGCTAGCTATGTAACAGGATCTGACAATATTCAGTTTTCTCTCGACGACGGTGATTTTTGTCTAGAAGCGTGGTTATATCCAACAGCATTTCCTACAACAGAATGTACACTTTTCTCACAATGGGGATTGACATCAGTTGAACAGGCATACAAAGTAACATTAACATCAACGGGTGGCATTAAAGTTTATCTTAACGACGGATCTGCAACTGAACTAACTACTGGAATTGAGTATCTATTATCGGAATCCGGCGATATTATTACTGATGAATTAGGAAATCCTATAATCAGCGAAGACGAAACTCTAATAACAGGCGCCTGGCAACACGTTGCAGTTGTTCGCTACAATGATGTGTTGAATATATATGTTGGCGGCATAAGCAAAGCATCTGTAAGTCTAGTTTCAGGTGCAGTTATCAATGACGGAACCGGTCCTTTTAACTTTGGACACACTACAGGTGACACAGAATACTATACCGGTTATATTGACGAATTTAGATTAAGTAGAAATAATGCAATATTCACTGGAGAATTTACACCTCCAACAGCGGAATATGCAACAGTTGACAGTACAACAGCAATATTAATGCACTTTGATGGAACTGAATCTAGCACGGTGTTTACTAACGTTAGCACTCCAATACAAAAGATAGTGCTCACAAGTGCAGTAGCTGATAGAATCACAGGTCTAGACTATAAAGCCTTTGCCGCAGAAATGCGTAGTATAAACTCTGCAAACGTTTACGGAACATACGGTGCTGTCGCTGAAGGCCGAGATACGCTAGGGTACTTAATTGGGCATAACTTCGGATATATCGGATCTGGGACTGACAGTTCAAATGATAGAAGTTTAGTAGTACAGGCAAACGAAGTTGTAGAAATTGACAACGGCAAAATATATTACGACAGTGTAGATCATAAAGGCGATTATAGAGTCGGAGACATCTTCTATGTTAATCAAGAAACCGGCGATGTAGTATTCAATGCTGAAGCAATTGATTTTTTACCGTCGGGCAGTATAGTACTTGAAGGTGCCGGTGGCACCACTACTATAAATGCACAATACATACAGACTGGAAATTTAAGGATTTACGATAATAACATTGACAGTTTAATTGGTCCAGTGAATTGGTCTGCTTTTAGTGGAACAACTACTTTAGAAACGAATGTTAATATTACAGGCGACTTAGATATTACTGGTGATTTTACTATCGACGGTACACTATATCTAGGTAATAATTCTAGCGATACAATTACGTTTAATTCTGAAATTAGCCAAGACATAATTCCAAATACGACAGGATTAACACTAGGAGAATCATCGACTCGTTGGGATACTCTTTATGCAAGCCTATTAAATGTCGACGGTGTTATCGAAATTAATTCGAACAGCATTTCTATTCTAACAACAGACACTAATCTAGTGCTAACTGCATCTGGAACAGGTATTATTAGCGTAGATTCTGATGTAGAAATTGATAACAAATTAACCGTCGGAACAGGACTAACAGTAAACGGAGATTCGTCATTTAAAGATGTTGATGTATTAGGAACAATAACACAAACAGGCGATATTGATCAAACAGGCGACTTTAATACTATAGGAAATGTAATAGCTAACAATTATATTGTTTCTGGATTAAGCAGTTATTTTGAAGTTCCCAACATTAAAATTGAAAATAATGAAATTTCTGTCACAGCTACAAACGACGACCTAGAACTGTTAGCCAACGGCACGGGTGGTGTAGGACTTGATAATTATCTAAAACTTACCGGAACTACAATTTCTAATGTATTTTCACCAGCTACTACAAATCAACAAAAAAGCATTGTTATCAGTCCTAGCGGAAGCGGAAATCTAGTTATAGATTCTGTAACAGCACTACAAATACCTGCAGGAAATAACACTAACAGAGTACTGTCGTCAAACGGAGAAATACGATTTAACAATAGTTTTAGCGGTTACGAAGGGTTTGATAGAACTGGTAATGTATCTTTAAGCGGACTCTATAGCCAACTACGAGATACCTATATTACACCGGAACTAACTATCGGTGCTAATGATAACACTTTAAGGTTTGGAATTAATAGTGTAGTTCGTGCTACAATTGATTCAGCAAAACTATATACACCTACAGTAGATGTTGATAACATTAGAATTTCTGGAAGTACTATAAACAATACTAGTTTAACAGAAAACTTAATATTTTCTGTTTCTGGTACTGGAAAATTAAATGTTAATTCTACAGCTATAAAAGACAGCACTATTGAAAACTTGTTAAACACACCTTTGACTATACAATCTACCGGAGACGGATATGTTAGATTTATGGGGTCAGGTGCAGTAGTTATACCTTATGGAACTAATACTGAAAGAAGAGTATCTCCAGAAGTTGGTGAAATCAGAAATAACAATCAAAATCCAGCCGCATGGACTATGGAAGTTTATGACGGAGTTGACTGGATATCAGCTGTAGGCACGCAAGGTGCCGCATCTCTAGAAGACATAGAAGACACTATCAATCTTTACAGCATTATCCTCGGCTAAAATACCCAAACCGCTAAATACTATTACTGCAAAGAGCCGACCAAGCTCTTGCGATATCAAACTGTGGTAAACCCGCAACGTAAGGTGGTTAACCGTGAAACACGGGGTATGAGGAGAGCTGATGGCTATTGGTCGTATTTCTGGTCCGCTCTTAAAGGCAAATCTGCTTCGTGACGGAGTTGATCTGGCTTTTGAGACTGACCTGCTTTATCTAGATGTTGTTAATGGCAAAGTTGGCATCAAAACGATTCCAAACGCTCTATCCGATTACGACCTCGGTGTTAACGGCACCACAAGAACTACAGATTTAGAAGTCATCAACCAAGCCGACATAGCTGAATTTAGCATAGTTGGCAATACCATATCAAGTACAAACGGAACAATAGTTTTAGAGCCAGCAGGCGCAAATCCTGTTGTCTATCAAGCTAAGTTAGTCTTAGACGATTTACAGATTAGCGGAAACACTATCGAAGTTACTGCAACTGACGAAGATTTAGATTTTAATACAGTTGGTACAGGCAAAGTCAATATTAATAGTAATTTACAAGTTAATGGTGATGTTCACGTAACCGGTAATATTACAGCAGACGGCGACATTCAAATTGGTGATGCTGATACTGATAATATTACATTTAATGCCGATATTAATAGTAATATTATCCCAGATCAAACAAACACATACGATTTAGGTAGCGATCCTTCGGTAGAATACACACCGGGCGAATTTGGAAAAGCCTGGAAAACAGCATGGATCAACGATGTAAATGCACAAACTGTTACTACAAATAACGTAATAGTTAACGGCATAGATCTAGCACAGCCTCAAGGTAATATATATTATGTGGCTACTAATGGTAGCGACACTAATGCCGGCGAACACGAGCACGATCCAGTAGCAACATTAAAATATGCACTTAGCTTAACCAACGCTGGAGATACTGTTTACATCTATCCAGGAACTTATACAGAAATATTTCCGTTAACAGTACCTGCCGGCGTCTCTATTCGGGGGTCTGGTATACGTGCAGTAACAATACAACCTACCGCAGGTACCGTTACAAAAGATGCGTTTTGGCTTAACGGCGAAACAACCGTTGAAGATTTAACAGTTGCTAATTTTAGATTTAATTCTGTTGACAATACAGGTTACGCTTTTAAATTTGCACCAGGATTTACAGTAACTAGCAGAAGCCCTTACATTAGAAATTGTACAGTAATATCTAAAGGATCGACTACATCTGTAAGCGATCCATACGGTTTTGACAGCGACGATGCAGGTAAAGGCGCATACATTAACGGTGCAGACTCTGACCCAACAAGTAGAGAAGCATCGATGTTATTTCATTCAGTAACATTCTTTACTCCCAATCAAGAGTGTATTGTAGCAACCAATGGTGCTAGAATTGAGTGGTTAAACAGTTTTACTTACTTTGCTGAAAAAGGAATTTATGGATATTCAAGTCCAGAAGGACTTGGCGGTGACGGAAAAACACGTTTAAGAATAGCTACTCAAACAGGTAGTTGGAATGTAGGTGACACTCTAACATATTATGATACAGATGGAACAACAGTCCTAGCGAGCGGAACTATTGATGATATAGACGGGGAAACTGTTAGCATCGATGGTCGTCAGCTAGGCTTTGAAACCATTACCGATCGTGAAGGTAAAACAGTTTATGCACAGGGCAACGCTAAACTATCAACAGCACAGAAAAAATTTGGCACTGCAAGTTTAGTATTAGACGGTACAGGCGATTTTATTAATATTGTTAGTCAAGCAGATTTTGCCTACGGAACCGGTGATTTTACAATAGAATTCTTCTGGAGACCTACTACATTAGGAACACAGCAGATATTACTAGACACTCGAACAGCTACAAATGACACAGCAATATATCTTGAAATGAATACTGCTGGTAACATACGATTATTTGTCAGCAACGCATATAGATTAACATCTAGTGTAGCCTGTACCGCTGGAACATTTAATCATATAGTATTATTCAGAATAGGCGGAGTTACAAAAATTGCAGTTAACGGCACAGTTACTCCTACAACATGGTCAGATTCTACTAACTATCCAGCAAGACCTTTTAGATTAGGTGCAGGTTGGACCGGCGGTTCACCATGTACCGGATACTTTGACGAAGTTAGAATTGTCAAAGGAGTAGCAAAATATAGCACTTCTGTTACAGTACCAACGCAGCCGCTCACTGGCGACTTATCTACCGTACTGTTACTGCACTTTAACGGTGCAAATAATTCAACAACATTTATCGACGACGGTGTCACTTATCAAGATTTAAGAACAACTTCAGGCGGTACATCGACCCTAATCAACTTCGCTGATTATTCAGATTTTGGTGTTGAAATTCGTTCAATTGGATCTGCTTGTGTTTACGGAACATATGGTGCCTATGGTGATGGTCCGGGAGTCATAGGCTACCTAATCAGTCAAAACTTTGCCTACGTAGGGTCAGGCAAATTATCAACTAACGATCCAACTGATCGTATCGCGGCAAACGAAGTAGTCGAACTAAATGGTGCTAGATTCTATCATACTAGCGTAGATAACGAAGGTAACTTTAGTGTTGGTGATGCGTTTTTTGTAAATCAACGAACTGGTGAAGTACTGTTCAACAGTCAAACATTAAATGTTACAGTTCCAGCAGGTGTTACATTTACAGACGGAGTTTATAGTACAACTATTACTTCAACTGAAATTAGTACAGGAAATATTTTAATCAGCGGAAATACAGTATCAAGTGTAACCGGTGATGTTAATATTGTAGCAGCCAGCGGGGAAATTAATCTTCAAAATAATACTAATGTTACAGGTAATCTTGATGTTACTGGCGATGTAACTATTGGTGGAAATATTATCGTTGGGGATCAAAATACTGATACTATTAATTTTGTTGGCGGTATCAACAGTAACCTGATTCCAGCAACTACTCAAACATATGATTTAGGAGCACCTAGCGATCGTTGGGATAACATCTATGTTAGCCGAGCAGAAATAGACGGCGTAGTAATTGATAATAATACTATCGAAACAACAATAGGCAATGACAATCTAACAATTTCTGCCAACGGTACTGGTATTGTATCGATTCCAACTAGCGATGTAAGTTTAGGACAAGATCTAACAGTTGATGGTGATCTAACAGTAACTACAGGAACAACATCTCTAAAAGGAACACAAATTGTAGGCGATGTAGATATCACCGGAACTATTAATCAAACCGGTGATATTACTACCAGCGGAACACTAGATGTTACTGGTAATTTAACTGCAACAGGATTCCTACAATTACCACAAATTACTATCTCCGGAAATACTATCAGTACAACAGCAACTAATACAGATTTAATATTAACTGCTAACGGCACTGGTAATATTATTGTAGAAGGTTTAGAAATAGCTGATACTACAATTTCTGTCACAGGCACCGATCAAAGTATTACCCTAACACCGCAAGGAACAGGTAATGTAATAATCAATAGTGATCAAAGCGTACAAATACCTGTAGGAACAACTGCTGATCGACCTGATCCAGCCGCAGTTGGTATGATTCGATATAATACTGATATAAATCAGTATGAAGGCTGGACTGGCAGTTACTGGCTATCATTGGGCGGTGTTAAGGATGTAGACGGAAATACCTATATTTTACCTGAATCTACACCCGGTGCTAATGACGATACATTATATTTTTACGCCAACGGCAATTTAACTGTTACTGTTGATGCAGTAAAATTATTTACACAACGATTACAAACTGCAAGTTTAGATATTAACAGCAATACGATTACTACGATCAACAGTAATACTAATATAAACTTAAATACCAGCGGTACTGGTGCAGTGGTATTTGAAAACTTTAGCATTAAAGATAATGTAATTACAAATACAACCTCAGGCGCTGTAACAGAATTCACACAATCAGGTACCGGATATGTAAAAATTGCAGGAACTAACGGTGTAGTAATACCAGCAGGCGATACAGCAAATGACAGACCGTTATCTCCCGTAACTGGCATGATAAGATTTAATACATCATTGCAATTGGTAGAAGTATATAATGGATCTATTTGGGCCTCAGTGGCAGGTGTTAATGCAGGTATTACAATTTTCCAAGCTGAAGAGATCGGTATCGTTTCAGCACTAATTTTCGGATAAAAAAATGGCAACATTATTTAAAAATAAACTAGAAGCAGGAATAGGAACTACAGAAATTGAAGTTATTGACATAGGTGCTCTTGCACGAGCAACTGTTATCGGTATGAGTTTTTCAAATCAAACAGCAGATGTTGTATTAGTTAGCATACGCATAGAGAATACCGCAGAAGCACCGCCAAATAATAGTGCATACTTTGTTAAGAATATAATAGTTCCGCCTAACCAGAGTTTAAGAGTTATTAATGGCGGCGAAAAATTAGTATTATCAGGGAACATGAAAGTGCATGTTCAAGCCAGCATTGATGATAGTCTTGATATGGTGGCTAGCTACGTTGAAATTGTTTAAGGAGAATAGAAATGAGTGGAACACATTATGTAGGGGCAATAGGAGATAATTCTGTATTAGGTTCTCCGGATCAACGCTATTTCTATGCTCTAAGAACAGACGAAGATGGAAATATCTATTTTACAAGAATTGATACTTGGACTAGCAATGACCCTATAGAAATTAATAATCCCGGGGATGCAAACGACGACTGGGAATACTTTGAATTAGGCGTTGATTTCTTTGATGGTAAAAACCCAGAAACACATGTAAAAGATTATCCAAATTTAGTACACGATCAGTATAGATTTGATCGAAGATCTCTGTATTACTATATCAACGATGAAGGTGAGCTAGTCGTTAGATATAATCAATCATATAGCTACCCAAGCGATGTTTAAAGCATAAATATAAAAATATGCTTATTTGAGTATAAAAGGATGAAAAATGGCAGAATTTAAACTTGGCAGATTGCGTTTTGTATGGAAGGGTACTTGGACTAGCGGCACCGCATACGTTAAAGACGACATTGTTAAATACGGCGGCACTTCTTATGTTTGTATGGCCGGGCATACAGCAAATGCAGACTTTAATGTAGATATTACAGCCAATAAATGGCAGATAATGTCAGCTGGTCAGCAATGGGTTTCGACCCCATGGACTGTAAGTACATCATATAAACTAAACGATCTCGTAAAATACGGTGGAAATATCTATGTCTGTACAAGCAATCATACATCTAGTTCTGTAACTAACGGCGGCTTTTACACAGACGAAACATCGGGAAAGTGGGACTTATTTTCATCCGGCAACGAATGGAAAGGTATTTGGTTACCTAGTACATATTACAAATTAGGTGATCTTGTAAAATATAACGGCATCACTTATGTTTGTAGTATTCCTCACCTATCAGAAACTGGCGTTTATTCAGGCGAGTCTATTGATTACATTAATATCGTCAGCGGCGGCCTCGATTATACTTCCGGGCTTTCTTTAGCATTTAGCGCACCAGAGTTAGTTGGAGGAACACTGCCATCCGCAACTATTACAGTTAACGGTGCCGGAACTATTACAGGCATTACTTTTAGTAGCTATGGTAGTGGATACACATCAACACCTACAGTTTCGGTGCAAGGACCTACAGCTGGCGCCGGAGCAAATTTACAGGCTATTATAACATCATCGTTTGTTGACGGCTTAGAATCAGATCTTAACAAGTGGGAAGTCTTCAGCGAAGGATTTAAATGGAGAGGAGATTGGAACGGTAGTCAAATACCAGCTAGTCGAGTAGCGACATCTTACGCAGTTAATGATGTTGTAAAGTTTGGAGCTAGCCTTTATATTTGTGCAACAGCACATACTAGTAGCGCATCGGCATTTGAAGAAAACAAATGGGAAACATTTGTTGAAGGTCTACAATTTGAAGATAGTTGGTCAGCAATCACCGAATATCAAGTTGGAGATATCGTTACATACGGCGGCTATGCCTATGTTGCAATAGCAAGAAACACTAGTCAAATTCCTCCTAATTCTGCAGGATTTTGGAATCTATTAACTACTGGGTTTAACAACAGATCAAGATACGAAAGTACACAAACATATAAAGTTGGTGATCTAGTATTATACGGTGGTAATACCTTTGTAGCAATAGAAGAAGTAACTACTAACGAAACTCCAAATTCAGCAGCCGCAAAATGGGAAAAAATTACCGACGGTTTCCGCTGGAGAGAGGACTGGGATCCAACACCAACCGAAGCTACCTACAAGATCGGAGACGTTGTTAAGTATAGTGCAAGCACATATCTTTGTATCGCTGAGCACGTTCCTTCAGATGTGGGAACAACTATAACAGCAACAGCAACATCTAGTACTGGCAATCAAGTAACAGTTAGCGATTCTTCCTTACTAAATGAAAATCAACCAATTACATTTACCGGCACCGGATTTGGAAATCTAAATAATGGTGTTACTTACTATGTAAAAACTGTTGTTGACGGAACACATATTACTTTAAGTGAATCCTTAGGCGGTTCAACAAAGGTATTATTAACTGCTACAGGTTCTTTAACAGGTACCTTTACCTCAAGACCAGATCAGGACACAGGAATTTTTTGGGATTCGTTTGCCGAAGGCGATGCAAATAACGTTTTACTACGCAGAGGCGACTTAGTTACACGTAATGCAATTCAAAACGTTCGATTAGCAAAAGGACAAACTGGTTCTTTCTTAAAAGCAGGAGACCAAGATCTAGAGTGGGATTTAGTCGGAAGAATTACCCGAGTATTCTATGTTTCAACAGACGGTGTCGATGCTTCAACTAGAGGAACTACTTTAAGTGATCCTTGGAGAACAATCAAATATGCTTGTGACTATGTAAGAACACAGGTTGTGCCAACTGTCGACCAACCAGCAGTTATTATGGTTAAGACTGGTGTTTACTCTGAAGAGTTTCCTATTAGCGTTCCAAAGTATACATCATTAGTAGGTGATGAATTGCGTATGAGTATCGTGCAACCAACTGCCGATACGTCAGGTAACGATAAGTTCTACATGCGCGATAGCACAACTATCCGTAACTTTACATTCCGCGGTGCTACCGGTGCTAACTTAGACAACGGATTAACTGATACTTACACCGATGCAAACCAATATGGAACTCGTCGACCAACAGGCGGTGCTTGGGTTTCTCTAGATCCCGGTACCGGGCCTAATGACGAAAACGTATGGGTAGGACAGCGTTCCCCTTATATACAAAACGTTACATTATTCGGTGATTACTGCGTCGGCCAAAAAATTGACGGATCACTGCATAACGGCGGTAATAAATCTATTACATCAAACGACTTTACTTGTGTATTGTCAAACTCAGTCGGCGCTTGGTGTTTAAATCAAGGGCGAGCAGAACTTGTTTCTGTATTCACATACTACGGATATATTGGTTATCTTTGTGAAGCAGGCGGTGTTATCCGTGCTACTAACGGTAACAACTCTTACGGTGACTACGGTTCAGTATCGGAAGGTGTTGACCCAACAGAAATTTCAAGAACATCAAGTGTAGACAATCGCCGATTAAATGCTATCGTTGATCGAGTACAGACTGACGGTGCCGATAAAGTTATCTACCTTGAATATTTAAATGCGGGCGAAGAATACACTACAGCCACATACGGCTTTACCGGATCTGGCGTTGGCAACACTATCATTACAACACCAGTTATTCAAGATGGCGGTGTGTGTGAAGTTCGAATTCTCGACGATGGCGAAAACTATACGTCTGTAACTAATAATGCGCAGGCAGGTACTAATCTTGACATTCGTCTAGGTGCGGCAGATATTGCTCTCACAAATGCATACGTTGGTGAAAGAATTATTATCATCGACGGTGCAGGATCAGGCCAATATGCTTATATTACTAGCTTTGATGGCGGCTCAAAATTGTGTACTCTCGGTATGGAGTCCTTCACGCCTTTAATTGTTACTAATACTACTTCAAGTACAAATAGATTAACCGTAGCAAATACTAGTACTTTATCGGCAGATATGCCTTTTACCTTAACTGAAACAGCATTCGGCGGATTAGCTACTGCAACACAGTATTACGTGAAAGCCGTTATTAGCGGAACACAGTTTACAGCCTATACAGATACTGTTACTAAAACAGAAATAACGTTAACAACTGCTACTGGCGAAATGCACCTACATAAATCTGGGTGGGATACATTTGTTGAAGGCATTACTGAAACATTTACCGGTGCTACTAGAGCAAACCCAGTAGAAATAACTACAACCGTGCCTCATGCATTTTACACAGGAATGGAAGTATCTATTTCGGGTGTAGTTGGTATGACACAATTAAATGGAAATACATATTACGTTTCTAAAACAGGGTCAAGTACTTTTACATTATATTCAGATCCTACCTTATTAGTGTCTGTAGATGGCACAGCTTATACTACCTATATTAGTGGTGGTACCGGGGTTGGAAAACAACCAGTATTAGAATTTTTAAACACCACATCACGATATGTTATTGAACCAAGAGTTGTAGTAGGTACAGGATCAGGCGCAAGTGCTACAGCAGTTCAAACTCAAGGTATTTCAACTATTGCTGTTTCAACAGGCGGCGGCGGCTTTACTATTCCTCCACAGGTTATTATTAGCGGTGACGGTACCGGCTCTGGAGGATTTGGTGCAACAGCAACTTCTACAATTGAAGGTGAAGTTGAATCTGTGTTAATCTTAGATCGAGGTACAGGTTATGCTTCTCCTCCTACACTTACATTTGTTGGCGGCGGCTTACCAAACGGATCGCCAGATCATGCTACAGCTACAGCTACTATAACCAGCACCATTAAAACTGTAGAAGTTACAGACGGTGGTACAGGCTTTACAACTCCACCTAGTGTTACAGTATCAGGTACTGGTGGCTCGGGTGCTATTATATCAGCACAGATTAGTAACGTGGTCGGTGGAGTTACATTAACCGGCGGAACAAACAGCGGCGGTTCTGGATATACCAGTGCTCCAACTGTAGAATTTATCGGCGGCGAACCTTTAGTGTTTGCCGAAGGTACTGCTGTTCTTGATGCAGAAGTAACAACAATCACAGTACAAGAAGGCGGTAGCGGATATGATGACACAACTACTTGCTTGTTGTTGGGCGGAGGCGGATTCGGTGCAACAGCAGACGTTGAAGTCGATTTTGGTAACTATGTTGCTGGAGTCACTCCCGGAGTTATCACAGGAATAATTGTTACTAATAATGGTACAGGATATGCAACACCGCCAGCAGTAGTTATTTCAGGTACAGGTGTTGATGCTGTTGCAACTTCAAATATTGAAGGATCTGTTAGCAGTATCACTATTACTAATCCAGGCCGAGGTTATCAGACAACCCCAACAATTACTTTTGCTAGCACCAGCGGTGCTGGCGCACAAGGAACTGTTACATTAACAGGTTCTGTAATTAGTTTAACAGTAGTCGATGGAGGAACCGGATGGGTTGGAACTCCAACATTAGGATTTAGTGGCGGTGGTGGCATTAATGCAACTGCAAACGTTACAGCAATGGATAGTGTATTAGGGGAAGTTACTCTTACTAGTTCCGGTACTGGTTATACTAGTAATCCTGCAATTTCAGTCACTGGAGGCATAACATTCCCTGCTAGAAGTGCAATTCTAAGATCAAGAATCGATGGTATTGTACAAACTGTTACTGTAACTGATCCAGGTGGAAGCTATAATACATCGCCTCTAATAACATTTGCGGCAGGAAATCAATTTAAGACTCCTTTTGCCGGTAATCGTTATTATGTTAATGCTAGTGCAAGAATCGCAATCGGCATTTCACAAAAAGATCAGACATTAGCCGGAATCGAAAGATTGCGAGTTGTTGCTAGAGCAGTAGTACAAAATCTTGCTCCAGCCTCTGTATTCCAAACTGCCGTTACTCGAGTAACAGGCACAGCAGGCCCAAGCGGAATTGAAGACGCAGTTGATGTATGGACTAAATCTGTTTACTACACAATACAAAACGGAGAAAATTATACCAACGCTAAATCATTAATTTTAGCCAACAGAGAATGGATCAGAGCAGAAGTAATGGAATTCTGGGATTCATTCTATCCAGGAGTAGCTACTGCGACATGGAGTAGAGATGTTGGTCTAATGATCGATGCAATAGCTACAGATATCGGATATAGAGGAGTAGATTATACTATATTAGCTGGCCTCAAACAAATTTTCCTAGGCACTGCTAGAACAACAAACTTAGCAGCCGCTGTATCGGGTATTGAATTTATTAGAGACCTAGTAATTGATATTATTGAAAATACCGTAGTTACTGCTCCTTTAACAGGAATTGCAATTACAGGAACTACAGGAACTACAAATAGAATTACTGCCGCCGATACTTCAATGTTATCGGAAGGTGATAATGTTATCTTTATAGGAACAGCATTTGGAGGTTTATCAGCAAATACCGTGTACTATGTGAAAGATATTATTAGTTCGACTGAATTTACTGTTTCTACAACTGTAGATGGATCAGCAGTAGTTTTATCAACAGCTTCCGGAACATTAACATTAAGTATGCAGTATATTGATGACACTTTAACATTAGAAACTGGATCAACAACTGCCGCAGAAAATCTCTTTAATTTTACTATTGAAATATTGGAAGCTGGTACGCTAGCAAGTTCATCCGGATTTGCATCCGTGGCTGGACTACTATTAGCAAATAAACAATTTATTAAAGCTGAAGTAATTGCTTACATTAATACTACATACGAAGATTTTGATTACAATCAAACGTTATGTGCAAGAGATGTAGGTTACATCGTTGATGCTATTTCATATGACTTAGTAAACGCTGAAGATAATAATCCTTCGGTTACCTCGTCTACAACCGGAGTTATTTCTTCTATTACAGTAAACGACGGCGGCATTGGCTACAGCTCTGGAACTGTAATAACAATAACCGGCGGTGGCCCAGCTGTAACTACCACAGCAACAGCAACTCCGATCATTAATTCTTTAACTGGTACAATTACTGGATTTACAATGACTGAAAAAGGCGCAGGATATTCCGCTACACCTTCAGTTGTGATAACACCTGATCCAGGAACCGGAGCATTTATTAGAGCAAAGATAGTCGGCGGTAATGTAAATTCAATGACAATCATTAGCCCAGGTTCCGGATACCTAGCAGGGCCAAATATTCGATTAATTGATGCAAACAATACTAGCGATGCTAGGTTTATTGTAAGAACAGCAGACGGTGTTTTAGATCAACCAAGATTTACTAGCCGAGGAACTGGTTTTACAGCAGCCGATGCTTTAGTAGATGGTGATGGTTATGCAGATATTGCACAAGTAGGACAGTTTGTATATGTTGATAATCTAACAAACATTCCGACTCCAGGCGCTAACATTCAATTTGAAGATAGCGACCAATACTATAAATTAGTTACTATTAGAGAAGTATTAGGTCCAAGTGGCATTATCGGTGCTAGAAATATTTTACTGGAAAATAAAGAATTTATTCAGTGGGAAATTTTAAGCTATCTTAATGACTTCACTTACGATACAGTTAAATGTAGTAGAGACATAGGAATTATTATTGATGCATTAACTGATGATTACACCTATGAAGGAAATACAAGATTACTGGCAGTGCTGTATCAACATCAAAGAGGAATTTTTGATTTATTCGATCAACAAAGAATACAAACAGCATCTGCACTTCAAGAATTGCAAGATCTCATCAACGATGAATTAAGTGAAGATCCAACTGATCCGTTCTCTGTTGCAAGAAATCTTGATTTCTTAATCGAATGGGTTAAGAACGGAACAGCATATGAAGCAATACCTAGCTTAAATATGCCTAACGGAAATTTTGACACCCAAGATGACCGTGCTAAAAATTGTATCCTAGCAAACTTAACTTTTATAGCTAAACAAACAACTGCATGGATGGTTAATAATTCTAAGATTGTCGGGTTTACTGATGCTACTTTTGAAGCAGAAATTAGACAAATTGCTATATCAGTGGCATATGACTTAACCTATACAGGTAATGTGCAGACTGTAGAATTTGGTAAGTCTTGTTTTGTTGATGGTAATTTAACTATTCCGGGTGTTCCTGGAACAAGTGCAGCCGCTAAAGCTGACTACTTAGATATGCTAACATATCTAAATACTTTATTACAAGATATCGGAGAAAACAATAACGTTACACCAGAATCAGGTAATACAACCGCACAAGATACTACGTTACCAGGCGGCGACACAGCGTCATCTGGTAGAATTAGTACACTAATGACAGGTTTCTCAGCTATCATTAATAACGGATTTGCAGGTTCGGGAGTAACGCTAACTAACTCAAACTTTACAGGGTTTAATATTACTTCTAGAAATGCTATCCAAGGAGTAAAGAGTACACTACAAAGCGATATTGTAACCTATGTTACTAACACCTTTGTAAACTTTACATATGATCAAGATGTATGTTTCAGAGATACAGGTCTAATAGTACAGGCGTTTGCCGATGACATATTTGGTGATGTTGCAAAAACAATCGAAGCAGGACAACGTTATTATGCGGCAACAGCGGCATTAGTGTTAAGTGATCAACGTCCGCAGACGCTCGCCGCATTAAATCAAATTGATTTTATTGTACAAAAACTAATTAGAAATCAAACCTATACTAGAACACAAACTAATGCGTTCCAGGTACGATTCCCGTCTATTACTAATGGCGACGAGGCTAGCGAACATTTAGCCGATCTAGCCAGAATTATCCGTAGAATTCTTGAATACGGTGAATTCTTAAATGACGTTAAACAGCTATTACTTGACAATAAAGCATTTATTCAAGCGGAGACCGTGGCATTCGTAAGCGCGAGTTATGAAAATCTTAATTACGATGTCGGACTATGCTATCGAGATGTTGGTTTAATTGTTGATGCTATTGCGTATGACATCTATGGCGGATTATCAAGATCTCGAGAAGTTGGCCTAAGATATTATCAAAGCGAAAGCGCATTAAGGGCGATTACCGGAGAGCAGTATGCTCCAACGATTGCCGCAATGAATTACGCTAAAGATATAATCCAGGCAGTATTTAACAACGAAGACCCTGACATTAGATTCCAGGAAGTTGAAAGCCGTGTTAGTGATCCAACTGTAGTTTTCAATATTGATCAATTAGTAGTTGATGAAAAAATCGATACTTGCTTCACTACAATTATTAGTGTTATTAACAACGGTCCAAGTTCGTTACCAGAAGGGCGTTATAGTGCAAGATTGCAAATTAGCCCACCACTGACTATCGAAACTGCGCCGGCACACGCTACACCGATGGTTATTAGAAGTAGATATTCTCAGGTTCGACTAACAGGACACGACTTCTTGAATATTGGTACTGGTAATAAGAATGATACTAACTATCCAGGTATTCCACTTAATGCTCCAAATCAAAATAACGAAATTGTAGAGCAAGGTGGAGGACGAGTATTCTATACTTCAACAGACCAAGATGGTAACTTCCGAGTTGGTGAATTGTTTAAGGTTGAGCAGTCAACTGGTATTGCAACATTGAATGCTGATGCGTTTAACTTGTCAGGTTTGAATGAACTTACACTTGGCGGTGTTAATCTAGGCGGCTCTGGCGCAACAATTAACGAATTCTCAACAGACGGTACATTCTTTGCTAATAGCGATAGCATTGTACCAACACAGAAAGCTATTAAGACATACATCCAGTCCGCACTAGGTTCTGGTGGTGGTAATATTGCTGTTAACGCGGTTACAGCAGGTGATGTATTCATTACTGGTAAAGAAATTGATACAGTGGGCGGTGCAAGATTAACAATTTTATCTGATGATGGCCTATCGATCGAATCTTTAGTTAACAGCACATCGATTATAGACGGAGCACTAACTGTTGCAGGTGGTGTTGGTATTTCACAAAACTTAAATGTTGGAGCAACTACAGTAATTGATGGAACTTTAACTGTAACTAATACCGGTTTTGTAAAACTAGCTACAGGTACAACATTTGAAAGACCAGTAACACCATCGACTGGTATGATTAGATTTAACACTTCAACAGTATCGTTCGAAGGTTATAACGGTACACAGTGGACAGGAGTTGGCGGAGGTAATCCGTGGGCAGTTAAGACCAGCAATTATACAGCAGTAAATAATGATAGATTATTAATTAATACCTCAGCTGGTCCAATAACAATTACATTACCGTTGGTACCTACCATAGGGGATCAAATCAAATTTATTGACGCATCTGGTACTTTTGATTTTAATAATCTAATAATAGATAGAAACGGACAACCAATTATGGGAGATACAGCTAATATGACAGTAAGTTCACGAAACGCGGCGTTTACGTTGGTTTACTATAATTCAGTATTTGGATGGAGATTAGGAGACGCATAATGGGCGATTATTCAAAATATAAAAACGTTAATACCGTATTCGGCGGTGCCTCAGGCATTGTAGTTCCGAGAGGAACTACAGCAGAACGAGACTCAACCTTAGGGACTGGACAAGTTCGGTATAATACCGATCTTGGTCTCCTTGAACAATACAATGATTTAGGATGGCAATCAGTTGATGCACCTCCTACAATCACTAACATTAGTGGTACAATTAATGAAAATACTAATTCTACTATAACAGTTACTGGTAGTAATTTTAAAACAGGAGCAACAATATTTGTTACTGGCGCAGGTGTTAGTGGTATTGAAAGAGCTACCGCTACGACCTTCGTTAGTTCAAGTTCGTTGACTTTTGCTACTAATGCAACAGCAGTTAATTACGTTGGGGGTGCAACATTTGGTATCAAGGTAGTTAACAGTTCTGGTCTTTCTGGTATATTAGATCCTGCAGGAACTGTTGACCGAGATCCTGTATGGTCAACAGCCGCAGGAACTTACACAGTATTTGATAGTGCAAGAAGTACAGGATTAACTTTTTCAGCATCAGATCCCGACGGCGGAACTATAACATACTCATTAGCCAGCGGATCTTTACCGGCTGGTGCAACTTTAAATGCAAGCACAGGAGTAATAAGCGGTTTTTCAGCAGTCGGTAGCGATACGTCAAGTCCTATTACACTTAGAGCAACATCATCGATAGGATCTCAAACAGCTGATAGAAACTTCACCATTGTTGTTAAAGCGCCGGTAGTTACATCGTTTACATCAACAGGGTCTTCCACATTTTCAGTACCAACGGGTATTACCGCTGTACAGGTATTAGTTGTTGGAGCCGGTGGCGGCAGTGCAGGTATCGGCGGCGGCGCAGGCGGCGGCGGCGTAGTTTATCATGCAACTTATCCAGTTACACCCGGTGGATCTGTTCCTGTTACCGTAGGAACTGGTGGCGCATCAGGCGGAAATTATCCTGGGCCTAGTGGATCTAATGGTGGGTCCTCAACGTTTGGCGTATTAACGGCGTTAGGTGGAGCTGGCGCGGCATCATGGAATACAGCAATACCTAATACAGGCGGCGGCTGCGGAGCAGGAGCAAGTAGCCACGGATATCCTGGCACAAATAACGGTAGTACCGCTAGCCAACCTAGTCAGTCTAATCCCGGTGCTAGTTATAATGCAGGGTTTCCGGGTGCCAAAGGCGGCACGGACGGATCGTCAAACAGCACTACAGGTGCTGGACAATACTCGGGAGGCGGTGGTGGTGGTGCAAGCCAAGCCGGCGGACACCCAAGTCAGACAGGCCCTGGAAACACTTCAGAAAATACTAGTGCAGGCCGCAAAGGCGGCGACGGATACCAGTCAAGCATTACTGGTACTGCTACCTACTACGGTGGCGGTGGTGGCGGAAGTAATCACCAAAGTGGATACACTACACCAGTAAGCTATGCACAGGGCGGCGCCGGTGGAGGAGGTCGAGGCGGATCGCCGGATTATAGTCACCCTGCATATCCCGGTGGCGGCGAACCTGGAACTACTAATCGTGGTGGCGGTGGTGGTGGTGGCTTCTATAGTGGAGGTGGAACTGCCGGAGGCGGTTCGGGTGGCCCTGGAATCGTTATTGTTAGATATTAATCGACGTTATAAATTAAGGACAAAAGATGAAAACATTTTCTTACGAAAAAGATCCAGGAGAAGTGCATATTAATTTATACGCTGAGAATGGATATCATATGCTAAAGCTAGATTTCCCCACACAGGGAGATGCTGAAGCATTGTTTGAGAGCGAGTTTAGTAAATATCTATCAGCTCTTAATTATCCTCAATTAACACCTGAGGAAATTGCGAGCTGTAGATTAATGCTAGAAAATAATAGATAATTAAGAATTATCCTTGTGGATATTTTCTTTTAAAAATTGGTGGAGAGATATTTCTTTTTCAGAATTTCTCCACCAATTCATTTGAGCTTGCTCTCTTGATGTAAACGCCTGAGCAAACTTGTCCTTAGTAGCAACACCTTCGATAAATTCAGCGTTTCTTTGATTTAGTACATCTATAATATGGTGGTTCATCCCAGTTGCGATCCAAACTAATCCAGCGGCCGGATCAATGTTAGCTTGCCACATTTTATTATTATGATAATGGTTAAATCCTACAGCCATAGACGGCACTAAATCTGTCATTCCTTTGTCATATACCCTATCATTGTTGGCCTTCCAATATGCCGTATCATCTCGTTTACTAAATGCATAATGCATAGCCACAAATTCAGCAAAATTTTGAAAAACACCTCTACAGGCAGTATTGTACACATCTCGATCAAATTGATTCACCGAACCCGATGCTAGGGTTTTAACTAATCTATCTAAGAACACATGCACTGAAAAAAGTCCGTTGCTTTCTAAAGGTTCGATAAATCCTGCGCTTAACCCGATCGCAACTACGTTTTTAACAAAGAGTTTTCGATGTATACCAACTCGCATCGGAATATCTTTATACTCATAAGAATCTACTTCTTCTCTTGAGCGAGGGCATATCATATTAGCACTCATTAGATGTTGTTTAAATTCTTCTAATGCATCTTCTTTGCTAGTAAATCTATCGCTATAAACATAGCCAGTGCCTAGCCTTGACCAGATTGGAATGTTCCACACCCAACCATTACCTAAGGCTGTACAATTAGTATAAGGCTCTAATTCTTTGTCTTTGTCTTTGTAAGGTATTCTAGTAGCCCAAGCTCGATTATTAGGTAACATATCACTATAAGAAATAAATTCTTCTTTTAACGAATCACCTAATAATAAGCTCTTCCAACCAGTGCAATCAACAAAAAGATCACTAGTAACTACACCACCAGATGCTAACTCTAATTGCTCAATACCAATGTCTGAAACTTTAACATTTGTTACGGTATCACTGATTAATTTAACACCTCTCGGTAGACAGTATCCTTCCTTCAACCAAAGACCAAATTTAGTAGCGTCAAAATGGAAGGCTGTGTGTTTTTTTGGATCAAACTTACCGTATTTTTTTGAAGTATTTAAACTAAATTTACTGTTCTCGTAGAGTGCCGCCGATGGGTAGTAATATCTTGCAAATGTATCGTTAGTTAGATTAGGATATACCGCTTTCTTATAAAACCAATCTTCGATACCCTGCACAGTACCGTCTAATTCAGGGTCTCCAAATGGATAATGGAATCCGCCACTGTTTTTTTCATAAAAGTTAGTAAACTTAATGCTCATCTTATAACTGGCATCAGTTTTAGACATAAAATCCTGTTCGTCGATGCCTAAAAATGCACAATAATTTCTAATACCCAATAAGGTACTTTCGCCTACGCCAACTGTAGGGTAGTCCGGACTTTCGATGACAGATATATCATAATCTGGAAAAAATTTAATTAGCATAGCAGCCGACATCCATCCGGCACTGCCACCACCTACGATAACTATTTTTTTTAAATTTTTAATAATCACTTCGACCCTTTAATTATAGAAACAAGATTTTCTATCTTTCGAATATCATCGCATATTGCAACAATCGGATAGTCCATGTCTTGATTTAAATCAACCATCATTCCCTGTACAGTTGGAAAAACATTTGCTTCTTTACAATATTTAAAAAATTCACTAGTCTCCGGATCAAATCTTGGTCGGACAACTAGGCCAAATTTTTCTTTGATTACGTCAGACATTACATGGTTACCCATTTCTTCACATAACCTAGCAATCTCTTCAGCTGTTGCCTTGTGCTCTTCTTTCATATTCCCGTAATCAAATATAGCGACTCTAGTCATTGCTTCTCCTTAATTTTATAATCTTTTAAATTTTCCAGGAATTCCAATCATAGGTCTCCCGTCATACAGCTCTCTAAGTTCTCCCGATTTATCGTTGTAGTGTAAAAATACCTGAGAGTGGTGTAATCCAAGGAATCGATCTCTCCAATGTTCCACATCACATCCTCGATAAATGATAGCATCTCCTGGATTTAGACTTATCGGCAATCCTTCGGGCCTGTCTTTAGATTCAACAAACATAGGCCAATTATAATTAGGATATTTTGAGAGATCAACATTTGAATTATTATAACCTAAGCACATGGTTACAGAAACTTCACAAGAATCTCTATCCTTATGTTTTTCTAAAATATTATCTTTTTGATACAAGCGCCAATAGCTATAGTTTGGCTGTAGATCTAACCCAGTGGCAGACTCAATAGCAGTAGTGCAATTGACTAGTAAAGTGTCCATAAGAGGATCACCGTACTTTTTAAAAGTACCAGCGACTTGTATATCACCGAAATCTCCATCCCAGTCTTCGCTATACTCGTTTTTAGAGTGCATTAGTTTAAAATCAATGCTTTGTACTACCGTAATGGTATAGGCATATAGCATGTTAGCTATTTCTCGAGAAACTAAATTCTCAATTACTACATAACCATTCTTTTGAAAAAATTCTTGGGGTGTACTCATTTCCACGGTTCTCCTAATGCCCACAATACTAAACTGTACCTAGTTCCCTGTGTCACCGGGGTAACACAATGGTCAATAAAACTCGGAAACACAACGATAGAGCCTTGGGGTCTTATTTCTTCACACTCATGGAATCGATTGCCAAATGCATGTGGTCCAAAATCGAACTTAAGATTCCCGCCTTCGTACTCACCGGGCTTATTGAGGTTAATAGTCATGCTTAGTTTTCTAACTTTTCCAACCATTTTGGGATCAGTTACATACCCTGATGGTAGTTTGCCGTCTGGAGTAAGAGGTTCGGGAGTTATTCCATATAGATATCTTCTGTATTTGCCAAGATGATCACTGTCACCGTCTCGATGCCATCCGTAAAACTGGCCGGGTTTATATACAGTAAATTGAAAATTTTCCGAATAGTCCCAGCTCCAATTCCAACCGGCCAGGATATTAGCTTGTTCTACAAACGGAGTAAGTAAATCATACAACCACTGCTGATCTAACCAACTAACGTTGCTGTCTCGGACATAGAATTTATCAACACCCTGCCCCTCCATGTCCTGTACTGTTAAATCGCCCTGAGGTGGACTATCAGGCATTGATTTCTTTTCTTTATTTCCAAAAGTGTATGCTTCAGTACTGTGTCCCTTGGACTCTTCTTCCTGCATTTTTGTTAGCCCTAGATCAATGATTCGATCACATGTTTCTGGGCTTATCGCACTTTTAAAAAAATAGTATGAATTCTTAAGTTGCATGTACAACAATTCCTTATAAAATACCACAGATATTTATGAAGAAAACTGTGTAAAACTCATTGTTTTGATCTAATAACGCCTAACCAAAAAAGTAATAAATATAAGAATAAAGGAATCTATAATAATGAGTCAGCTTATAAATTTAAGGTTAAGACCCACTGAAACAGACTACTTGGACAGCCAAGGATTTAATAGCGGATCGGTTTTTTACAATAAAGACAGAAATACGCTGGTGCTGATGGATGGCCAAACTACAGGCGGCTATGAGCTATTAAGAGCAGATTTTTCAAATATATCCGGAACTGGAAATATAAATTTCGGTTCACGATCTGTCACTGCAAACGAATTTATAGGCGATGGGTCTCAGCTAACAAATCTCCCAATACCCTCAGGGCTAGTTACAGAAACCTACGTAAACACTCAAATTTCTACAGCGTTTAACACTAAAGCCACTACAACCACACTAGGTACTGTCAAAGTTGACGGGACAACAATTCTAATTGACGCAAATGGAGTTATCAGCTCTGTCGGTGGCGGTGGCGGTGGTGGCGGTGGGGTCGATCTAACAGCATTTAGTGTTGCTGCCGAACCAGCTCCATCCGGTAACGGCAGTTTATCTTATAATAACACTAACGGAGTTTTTACTTATACACCGCCTGATTTGAGTAGCTTCTTAACCAGCTATACAGAGACCGATACTTTATCTTCAGTAACTGCACGAGGATCAACAACATCTCAAGCAATTACAATCAGTAACTTATTAACCGCAGATAGTTTGACAATTAATAATGATTCATTATTAGACGGTAATGTATCAGTTTCTCAAGACCTAACGATAAGCGGAGATCTCTATACCACTAGCATTATTAATAATGCAACAGGAGTTCCTCGATGGACCTCTGGTAGTGATTTTATAATTGATGCTGCCGGGGATGTGAATGTAGTCGGTAGCAAGATTACTAATTTAGGAACACCTACAGATTTAACTGACGCGGCAACAAAAGCCTATGTCGACAGCGCGGCATCTGCGTTTAACGGCGGTACTGTTGCTGGTGCGATCAACATAACAGATAGTACTGCTTCAACAAATAAAGATACCGGTGCATTAATAGTTAATGGTGGTGTCGGTGTTGAAGGCAATGTCTATGCCGGCGGACTAATTTATGTATACGACACCGGAACTTCTAGTTATACTCCTGTCCTTACTAGTGCGTCCGGTGGATATAACGGCGGTATTATTTCAGGTACTGTTTTTATTAACAACAGTACTGTTTCAACATCTGCAACTTCGGGTGCATTGAGAGTAACAGGCGGCGTTGGTATTGCAGGCACACTGAATACTGGCCCAGATGCATATTTCAATGCTATTAGATTTGGGCGTGGTGCTAATAGCGGATTAGGATCTAATACCAACGTTGCAGTAGGCGGCGGCACCGGTAATGATACTCCACTGGCCGTTAACACTACTGGTTTGAATAATATTGCTATCGGATATAAAACCCTCAGCGGTATTATTAATTCCAATGATAACGTGGCTATCGGTTATAGTGCGTTGGGACAAAGAACCTCTGGAAACAGTAACGTTGGTATCGGGACTAATGCACTTTTAATTGGAGCATCTAGTAGCAATACTGCAATAGGTGCTGGAGCAATGGCCAATGCTACAGGAGATACCAGCACTTGTATAGGCCACGATGCATTACATGATTCAGCAGGCTCCGGAAACATTGGTATAGGATTTATTGCCGGTAATGCATTAGAAACTGGAGATTATAATGTTATTATTGGTAGTAATACCGGAGAAACTATCGACGGAACAAGTAATAATATTTTAATCTGTGACGGAGCCGGAAATGTAAGAATTAGTTCCGATGCTACCGGAACAGTACGTATTCCTGCAACTGCTAACAGTACATCAACATCAACCGGTGCTTTAGTCGTCACTGGAGGAATAGGAGTAGGTGATTCAATATATGCTGGCGGAACTATCACAGTTTCTAATACTACAGCATCAACTAGCACTACAACTGGTAGTATTGTTACATCAGGCGGTCTTGGTGTCGCTGGAAATGTCTATGCTACTTCTTTTTACGGTGACGGATCAAATCTATCAAACGTAGCGGCGTCGTCTTTTTCAGGTGGTACTGTTGCAGGTGCAACATCGTTCACTAACACTACAGCATCAACTAGTACTATAACAGGGGCTGTTAGAATAACCGGTGGCCTTGGAGTACAAGGTGCGGTATATGCGGCTAACTTTAACGGTGTTATAGTCCCTACAGGTGGTACTGCTCCGGGCGCAAACAGATTTGTTAGAACAGAAGGTAACGGTTACACATATACAGGATATATTAATGCTACCCACGGAACAGAAACTCTAACACTAGGAAGTGTTATTGTCAGTAACTCCACTGACAGCTTTTATAGACGGGTAACTCCAGCTAACTTTAAATCTTATATTGGTGTCTCAGCAATTAACGGTGCGTCGTCAAGCAACTACGGAGCCGTAACTATACAAGGTGAAAAAAATACTTGGGCAGGCATTAGTTTTAGAGATAATGCAGGAACTCTTTGTAATACATTGATGGCTAGATCTAGCGACGGATATGGCGGAATTTATAATAAAGCTGATAATAATTGGTTATTACAGTGGGATGGTAGTGGTAACTTCACCGCAACTGCAAACGTAACAGCATATTCCGATGAACGCCTAAAGAAAAACGTTCAAAAGATTCCTAATGCTTTAGAAAAAGTTTTACAGTTAGATGGTGTTACTTTTGAAAGGATTGACAACGGCCAGCGCGGCACAGGTCTACTAGCGCAACAGTTACAAAAAGTGCTAGAAGAAGCAGTGATGGCTGATGAAAAGGGAATGTTAAGTGTTGCCTACGGAAACACAGTTGGATTGTTAGTTGAAGCAATTAAAGAACAACAGAGTCAGATTGAGCAATTAAAGAATGAAATTTCTTTATTAAAAGGTAACAGATAATGGCGTTAAATTCTACTGGACCGATTAGCCTTGCTGGTAGTATAACTGGTCAAAGTATTGCTCTAGAATTAGGTCGTACTGCTACAACATCGACGTCGTTAAACGAAACCGATGTTCGAAATTTGTTAGGAGTAGCATCCGGTACTATTTCTTTAAATAGCGCCTACGGTAAGTCAGCTGTAAGTACTCCCAATGCCGACGGTGGTGTATTAATTGTATTAAATCAAACTGCCGGCCTAAGAGGAGTAGGTCGTCCAGGATACCACAACGAGGATGTTACTTATACAGACACTATTACTGCCGGGCCTTTTGGTCCATATACTACGCTTAATATTAATACATACGGAACAAATATCAGTAGATTGTATCGAGGGTATTTTATACCTGCAACTACAGGTAGCCATAGATTTAGAGTAACCAGCGACGACGGTGCATACATGTGGTTAGGATCTGCGGCAATATCGGGATACACCACTAGTAATTTGATTATAAACAATGGCGGCCTACATGGTCCTGTTGCAGTCACTAGCGGTTATTGGAATATGGACGCTGGAACATATTATCCAATACGAATAGTCTACGGTAACAATGCAGCCAGCGGACAACTTACTCTAGAATGGGAAGGTCCAGGACAAGCCTTCACAACTAACGGGTCAAGTAGATATTTTTATAATTCAGCAACTAACGGATTTTAACCTATGAGTACAGAAGATCAAAACAAAGCAGTCGTTACACTACAAGTCGGTGTTGATGTAGACGCATTTATCGAAGACATGGTCAGCGGAACCAACCATAACGAACACATGCCCGGAAGACGAGTAGAGCTATATAACGAAAAACCCGACAGTCTTAGAAACGTTGATTTTGTATTAACACGAGATGAAGCTGAAAAATTAAAAGGCGATCCGAGGATCATTGACGTACGATACGGAACTAAAATTGAGAATGGTATTTTTTTAAGACCTAGTGCCACTGATTCAGAAAAGTTATATTCAAAATCAAACACACTAACTAATACACATTACAATTGGGGGATTCCTGCCTGTGTAAATTCTACAAATCCGTTCGTATCAACAGATTTAAACTTTACGCATAGCTACCCTTTAGCAGGCGGCGGCGTAGATGTAGTGATACAGGACAGTGGAATAGATCCGAATCACCCCGAGTGGCTTAATCTCTCAGGAACTGCCAGTCGCTTACAACAAGTAAATTGGCCGACAGTTAGCGGGTTGACCGGAACCTATACACAAGACCCTAATCATTACACCGACCCTGACGGGCATGGCACACATGTAGCAGGAACAGTTGCTGGAAGGCTATATGGTTGGGCTAAAGAAGCAAATATCTATGCTATTACAATCATAGATAATGCCGCCGCATTTGGTATTAGTGCTAGTTTTAACATGATTAGACAATGGCATAATTTAAAATCAACAACATCAACTGGTTACAAGAGACCAACTGTTGTGAACATGAGCTGGGAATATTATAAGATATATGAAAATATAACAGGTGGCATATATCGAGGAACTCCGTGGACTGCTACAACTCCGCAAAGTTTATACGGAATGGTTCAAACCATTTATAATAGATTAACAGGACCTACTAGATACTATCATCCGGTTAGAGTAGCATCGGTAGACGCTGATATTGCAGATTGTATCACGGCAGGAGTTATTTTAGTTGCGGCTGCAGGAAATGATGCACATAAAATTGATATAACTACCGGGCTTGATTATAACAATAGTTATACTGATTCAGTTAACGGAACAACATATTATCATAGGGGAGCAACACCAAACAATACATCTGGTGTTCTTACTGTGGGATCGGTTAAATTTGCACAACCAGAAGGGAAAAGTTTCTTTAGTAATGCAGGCCCCGGAGTAAACGTATGGGCACCCGGAGAAGCCATAATGAGCGCCATTCCAGTTGGCTCAACAATTGAAGGAAATTCTGGATCCACTAGTTATCCGTTGAATGCAAATTATAAAGTAACGAAGATCAGCGGAACAAGCATGGCATCACCTCAAGTGGCCGGAGTAGTTGCTTGTATGTTAGGCGCAAGACCTAACTATAACCAAAGCCAAACAAAAACATGGGTAGAAACGCAGGCCAGTACAGGAAGGCTAACCGAAATAGGAAGCAGTTACACAGATCTAGCATATCTTCAAGGATCAGGCAATAAGTTCCTTAAACAGCCTTTCAGCTCTTCAATAGCTTGGTCGTTTAGCGGAAATTAAATTAAATCAATAATGTCAAAGATTGTTTGAAGTTTAGATCTAATAGTTTTGTTTGAAAAACTATTGCGTAGACCTTGATGCAAGGGTTTTGGCGCATAGTCGATATCAGCCCATGCATAACTACAATGTTCTTCGCTCAATATTGGAATAAACTCTGATTCTATTACACAGAGATAAGTGTGGAAGTTAAAGACTTTATCGTTGCTGACGAAAGTTTCTAACGGAATGGCTTTAATTATACTAGGAACCGATCCAACTTCTTCGGATACTTCTCTTTGCAGACCCTGCCATGGATTTTCATGCTGAAGATTTGTGCCGCCAACTAGTCCCCAAGTACCGGCATGTTTACCGTTGGCTTTTTGTAATAGTAAAACTCTTCGTGTAGATCTAGCGTAGAACAGTGCTCCACTACAGATAATTTTATCAGTTACAGCTCTAGTCTCCATTCGCCTGCCTTATATTCACCTTCAAAGGATTTGTTCCAATACACACCATTCCACATATATTGAACTCCTGTGTATATATTAGTTTGATATATAAGGGTGTCTGGTTCTTGGCTGCTGTTGAATATTATCTGCCATGCTGTTCCGGTCCACTCGATGATATCATTGGCGTTTGCAACAAAATTACCCCAGGGATTTGCAATAGTATTTTCTGAAGTATCGATAATATCCTCTATGATTAAGAATCTATCACCGACTTCAAGGTCGGTTATTCCGCTACCTGGATAGACTTTTGTCGGATCGATTATAGCGTCAAATGTTCCAGGACTATTTGGCCTATAACTATCTGCAGGGTTATAATCAATATCAGTGTCTAAGTTACCGTTGCTGTCTATTCCAGTATTTGTGTTGATAGTATCTCTATCCCACGATACAGTTAATATAGTCGAATCCATAGGATTTATAGCTACGGTTCCAACTACTTCCGTTCCGTTAGATTGTGTTAAGAACAGCATACTCGAACCGGCGATGTATTTTCCAGGATACTGATTTAATACAGTTTCCCAATTAATAGGTGTTCCTTGTCTTACAGGAATATCTAGAGTAGGTTCTCTAGGAATAGAACTTTCAGTTTTGCCGATTAGTATCGCTTGATTATTGTAAACCTGTATGTTATAATCAGTGATGGTAGTTACAGTTCTAGTTAGCAACGATGAAAAACTCGTCTCTGGGCCGACTAGTGGCTGACCTAGACCTTCAATATAATTATTACTGTCTACTTGGTTAGCATCATATACGCTAGTAATAATTTTAGTGATAACACCGAGATGTTTGACCTTAGCTGGCGGACTAATCCATATTGGAGTTTCTAGTGTTAGTGTAGCAATATCTATAGCAGTATCTGTACCAACAGGAACTTGTCTGCTAGACCAACTAGTCTGTGTGAGATTTAGAACAGTTAAACTGGTCCAATCTATATAATTGTCTGTTGTTTGTAATTCTAAACTTGGATTAAAGAAAACCAATATCTGTTCTAATAACTGTAATTTTTGCTCAGTATTAGCAGTCCATATGTCGCACTTCATTGTCAATTTAAATGGAGTGGGCATCAGACGCTCAACTGTGTAATTACGCCCTTGTGTAGTAGTATAAACGTCACCGTTTATTTCTCTTTCACGTACATGTACCTTACCTACAAATGTTGAATCACTTAATCTCTCTTTGTCTAGATCGAGACCCGATACATAAACAGCTATTCTTGGCACAGAATTAATTTTATTTTCGCTATTCTGTCTCACGATACTAGCGGCCTGCCTATCTGCATCACCATACATCACAGGCACTCGCACTAGTGTACCGTCACCATATTTTACAGTGAAGTTACTCATAACACGGATTACCTGTGTTAGATATCTTCTTATTTGTCCATCATAAAACCATTGCATTATAAATCCGCCTTAGGTCTAAGGGCCTTTGATACGGCCTGTCGTTGTTCTTCTCTGCTGTTACATAGACTCAATTTCCATGTACCAGTATAGGGAATTGATTCTTGTGTAGTATTAATAATAGGTAAATTAATTCGAACTTTTCCACTATCATTATTGATGATCGTAGGATGATCGGCAACAGCATACGACATTTCTGTAGTATCTAATTTTAAAAATACATAAAGAGAAGTAGTATAATCGATGTCAGTATAGATTACTGTATCACCTTCTTCAAGAGAAACATAATCAACAGCCACAGCCTGATCATAGATATATTTGTTGTTGTTGATAAACGATGTTTTGAGTGTTTGTCTTGTATCACTATTAGTCATAGTCATGCGTACATCGTCTTCTACACGAATCCAGCGTGTGCCTTCAAACTTAAACAGTCTGCTGGGCATAAAATCTGTACGCAAAAAGAAATCGTCTACGGCAGGCTGTTCTGGAAATTGGATACCATGGCCAAAAGTATAGCCATTTGACGGTGTACCATCGCCGACTAGATATCCTGTATAACCTGTCCTTACAGGACGCTTTAAACTCTCAACAGTGGTATAGCCTACTTGGCTAGCATCCAGAGAATCTATATCAGCAGTATTAATCTTTGTTTTGCCCTGCTCGTCCACAGCCAGCGTATAGAATTGGCGTGTTTCATAACCACTTTTTCCTTCTACTCTTTTGTACGGATCAGTTGGATCATATGGGACTGCGGTATTTGTATCATATTCTGCTTGTTGTATAATAGCATCGTTGATCTGTAATTCCTTAGCACGAGTACTGAGGATACTTTCCAGAGTATTGCCGCTGTAAACACTCCAAGCACTAGTATCTGGCGGTGTTAAAACTGTGCCAGTGGGTGCTTCAAATCCTGCATTCACTTCATACAAGACACCGTTTAATCTTACGATCTGTCCTGTATAATATTCTGTACCTGATGTCCAATCACCGGCAAATCTATCAAGGTCTGCACCTGTGGGTTTGGTCAACACATCGGCAAACTGCTGGCTATCAAATATCTTCTTAAGTTTTAATCTATATAGATGTGGATACCACGTAGCTGAAAACCCTTCGCTAGCACGGCCTACATCTTCAATGACATAATAGCGTGGTAGGCTAATGTCTGCATCACTAAGTGCAAATTCGTCACGTAAGTGCGGCAGTTCTAGAACATCACCACTTAATGGTTTGCGACCTACATATTTGATAAAATCATTAATATGTACAGTCATATAAATCGTATCGTTATCAATAAACAGACCAAACTGACTTAGGTTAAAGTCGATATTCTGTACATTATAAAATCCACGGATCTTATAAATTTCGCTGGCATACTTGCGATCTCTATTTTCTAAGAACAATAGATCCTGTATGTT
>Ga0315909_10000905_pt1 | contig 39700 bp, 38 predicted proteins | sample LakEriMetagenome_11_FD_203527 | JGI IMG/M metagenome (GOLD analysis project Ga0315909, IMG submission 203527) | Freshwater fungal communities from buoy surface, Lake Erie, Ohio, United States - Buoy 2 MA125 | ecosystem: Environmental > Aquatic > Freshwater > Lake | place: USA: Lake Erie, Ohio... | reverse complement strand
TATCTGGTAGAACTCGCGCGTCTCGGCTTGCATCACATGACAGATCACGTCGCCAAGATCGACGAGGATCCATTCGGCGGCCTGCTGGCCTTCCATGCCGAGTGGCTTCTGTTTGAGGGCTCGCGCCGCTTCGGCCACCTGGTCGGCAAGCGCCTTCACCTGGCGCGAGGAGCGGCCGGTGGCCACCACCATGTAATCGGTCATGCTGGTGAGCTTGCGCACGTCCAGCACCTTGATATCGACGGCCTTGCCGTCGTCGAGAGCCTTGGTTGCGGCCTCGAGGAGGACTTTGGGTTTGACTGGCATGGGTGGAGGACGCTCCTCAGCGGTAAAGACGGTGATGTTCGATGTACTCCGCCACCGCAGGTGGCGTGAGCGCGGCGAGGCTGCGACCGCCGCGTACGCGGGCGCGCAGATCGGTAGCCGAGATGGGCAGCAGGGGGATCGATTGCAGCAGGATGTTGCCGCAGGGACGCGTTTTCAATCCATCGGCGTCGTGGATTTCGGTGCGGACCAGAAGATCCTGCAGCGCTTCATCTTGCGGTGGGGCATAGCCTGGACGGGTGGCGACCACCAGATGGGCATGACCCAGCAGTTCCTGCCAGCGATGCCAGCGCGGCAGGCCATTGAAGGCATCCTGCCCGAGGATGAAGCAGATGGACGTCCGCGGCGCTTCGTGGCGCAAGGCGGACAGCGTCTCGACGGTATAGGTGATCCCGCTGCCGCCAAGCTCGCGCGCATCGACCGTGAGTCCCGTACCCTCTACTGCGGCTTCCAGCATGGCGAGGCGATCCGCGGCAGTAGCACCGGGCTCATCGCGAAGATTGGGCAGACGCGCGGGCAGCAGGCGAACTTCGTCCAGGCCGAGGACCTCCCGGCACTCGATGGCGAGCCGGAGGTGACCGTGATGCACCGGGTCGAAGGTGCCTCCCAGCACCCCCAACGTTCGCATGGCCTCCGGGGCCTGACTACCCGCGTTCAGCCCCGGACCTCCCCGTCCCCGAGCACGATCCACTTCTGCGACGTGAGCCCCTCCAGGCCAACCGGCCCGCGCGCGTGGAACTTGTCGGTGCTGATGCCGATCTCGGCACCGAGGCCGTATTCAAAACCATCCGCGAAGCGCGTCGAGGCGTTCACCATCACCGAGCTCGAATCCACCTCGCGCAGGAAGCGCATGGCGTGGCTGTAGTTCTCGGTGATGATGGCATCCGTATGCTGCGATCCGTATTGCCGGATGTGCTGCATGGCTTCATCCAGCGAGGACACCACGCGCACCGCAAGGATGGGCGCCAGATACTCGGCATACCAGTCGTCTTCCATGGCGGGCGTGACCGCAGCGTCCAATGCGCGCGTGGCCGCGCACCCCCTGAGCTCCACACCTGCGGCTCGATAGCGCGCAAACAAGGGCGGCAGCAGGGATGACGCAACAGCGGCGTGCACCAGCAGGGTTTCCATGGTGTTGCAGGTGCCGTAACGCTGGCACTTGGCATTGAAAGCCACCTTCTCCGCTTTCGCGGGGTCGGCCTCGGCATCGAGATAGACGTGGCACACACCGTCCAGATGCTTGATCACCGGCACGCGCGCCTCCGCCGTCACGCGCTCGATGAGACTCTTGCCACCTCGCGGCACGATCACATCGACGTGCTCCGGGCTCTGCAGCAGGGCGCCCACTGCCGCGCGATCCGCAGTCTCCACCACCTGTACGGCGGCTGCGGGCAAGCCTGCGGCGGCCAGTCCCCGGGCGATGCAAGCAGCGATTGCCTGATTGGAATGCAGGGCCTCGGAGCCTCCGCGCAAAATCACCGCATTGCCTGACTTGAGGCACAGGCCCGCGGCGTCCGCCGTCACATTGGGGCGCGACTCGTAAATGATGCCGACCACGCCGAGCGGCACCCGCATGCGCCCAACCTGGATGCCGGACGGGCGTCGGGCCAGATCCGTGATGGCGCCGACGGGATCGGGCAAGGCAGCCATCTCGCGCAAGCCCTGCGCCATGGCTGCGATGCGCGCCGGCGTCAGCGACAGACGGTCTCGTGCCGCAGCGTCCAGACTGGTCGCGGCATCGAGATCGCGCGCATTGGCGGCAGCAAGCGCAGCGGCCTCGGCCTCAATCACCCGCGCAGTCTCGGTAAGCGCCAGATTCTTGGCTGCGGTGGAGGCGCGGGCGATTTCCACGGAAGCCGCGCGCGCGGCCCGTCCAAGACCCTCCATGTAGGCCTTGACGTCTTTGATGCTGGACTGGGATGCGGTCATGACTCACCGGAGGTTGAGGAGGTTTTGCCCGACGCGGGCGTGTTGGCCAAGGCCAGCAACAGGGATTCGAGATCGTCCCATACATTGCCGAGGCCGTGGCCTTTGATCAATCGGTCGAGCTGGATGGCGCCCTCCAGCATCTCGCTCAGGCGCGCGATCGGATGGCGTTGCAGGGCCTGACGCAGCAACGGCTGCCGTGAGGCCCATGCACCCTGCTCCCTGAACGCCTGATCGAGCGACGCCCCACAGGCTCGGGCGGCCGCCACCCGGGTCAGGGTGCGCAGTTCGCGCACGAGGCCAAAATTGATGAGCACCGGCTCATTGCCTTCGGCACGCAGGCCGCGCAGCACTCTCACCGTGCGGGCCGGCTGGCCGGCGAGCGCCGCATCCACGCACTGGAACGTGTCATAGCGCGCGGTATCCAACACGGCCGCGAGCACCGCCTCCAGATCGAGTTGGGAACCTTCCGCCAGCAACACGAGCTTGTCGATCTCCTGAGTGGCCGCGACGAGATTGCCCTCGGTGCGCAGGGCCAGGAATTCGACGGCCTCGGCGGTGAGTTCCAGACCCCGGCTGCGCGCGCGCCCCGCCAACCAGCCGCGGAAAGCTTTTTCATCCAGGTCGCGGCACCCAACCACCACGCCGTGTCGTTCACAGGCCTGCACCCAGGCGGCCTCCTGCTGGCGCCGGTCCAGTGCGCCGGCCAGCACCATGAAGACATCCGGTGACTGCTCATCCGCCAGCAGCTCCGCCAGGCAGTCGAGACCTTCGCGATCCGGCTTCTTGCCGGTCATGCGGATCTCGATAAGCCTGCGTTCGGCGAAGAGCGAGAGGGTGCCACTCAGGGCGCGCAGTCCAGCCCAGTCCTGGCTGCCACCGTCAAAGACGACACGTTCGGCCACGCCGACACTGCGGGCAGCGCTGCGAATGGCATCGGCACTCTCCATGGCCTGCAAAGGTTCAGGGCCATGCAGCAGATAGCGGGATTGCAGACCCTTGCGTGCGAGATGGTCCGGGAGCTGTTCCGGCCTAACCTGCATTCTTGCGCGCGCGATCGAGGTCCAGAGCTTCGAGCCGGAAAATGAGGGCACGCGCCGCATCCTTGGCGAGCTCGTAGCGGATGGTGGTTTCCACCTCTTCCGTACCCAGCAGGGCAGCTTCGTCGAACACGAAATCCTGGGTCCAGGTGAGGATTTCCGGCGCCGCGAGCACGGTGCCGCCGGGCGTGCGCACCGTGAGCTCGACTTCCAGGCCAAGCTCCATTTCTCGCACCTTGCCGGTCTGGTCATCCACGGAAAGCACGCGGCGGTCGAACTGTTCGCGGCGGAGCTCGATGACAGCCTCAGCCTCGGAGCGATCCTTCATGACGCTGATGCCGCTGTAGCCGAGCTGGGTCACGAACCAGGGATAGAGATATCCCCCACCCTCGGAAACGATGAACACGCGCTTGAAGGGCAGCGGGTTCGGGCCGGTACCGCGGAGATGCCAGCCGCCGCAGGCGCTGAGCAGCAAGGTGCCGACCAGCAGGGCCAGCACCGCAGGGCCGCAGGGTACTCGTGCGGTTTGATTCATGCCGCCACTATATTCACGAGTCGGCCCGGGATCACCACCACCTTGCGTACCGTATGGCCGTCCAGATGCCGTGCGACCTGGGGATCTGCCAGCGCCGCCGCCTCCACGCCCGCCGCATCGAGATCAGCCGGCACCGCGAGCTCCGCCCGCTTCTTGCCGTTGACCTGGACGACGATATTGAGCTGGTCGCGCACCAGGGCTGAGCTATCGACCACCGGCCAGGGGGTATCGAGCAGGGAGCCGGCGGGGTGCCCAAGCGCTTCCCACATCACTTCTGTCGTGTGCGGCACGATGGGCGCGAGCAGCAGCACGCAGGTCTCGAGGCCTTCCTGCTTCACGGCCCGTGTGGCGGTGTCCGCCGCGGTGGCTTTCTGCAGAGCATTGACGAGTTCCATCACCGCCGCGATTGCCGTGTTGAATTTGTAGCGGCGACTGATGTCGTCGGTCACTTTTGCAATGGTCTCGTGCACCCGCCGGCGCAGGGTGCGCTGGGCATCATCCAGACTGACCGTGGCCACCGCGGGTGCTGCGCCCGCGGCGACATGTTCATGCACCAGGCGCCACAGGCCGCGCAGGAAACGGTAAGCGCCCTCCACGGCGGAATCCGACCATTCCAGCGACTGCTCGGGCGGCGCAGCGAACATGGTGTACAGCCGCACGGTGTCGGCGCCGTATTTGTCGATCAAGGTCTGGGGGTCGATGCCGTTGTTCTTCGATTTCGACATCTTCTCGACAGGGCCGATCTGCACCGGCTGGCCGTCGACGCTGGCTCGCGCCTCGATGACACGCCCCTTTTCGTCCGTGACGGTATCCACCGCCGCCGGGTTGAAGTAAGTCTTCTTGCCGTTGCTGGCTTCGCGGAAGTAGGTCTCCTTGCACACCATGCCTTGCGTGAGCAGGCGGGTGAAGGGCTCGTCGGAGACCGCAAGGCCGGCATCCCGCATCAGCTTGTGGAAGAACCGCGCATACAGGAGATGCAGCACCGCGTGCTCGATGCCGCCGATGTAGATGTCCACCGGCATCCAGTAGCGCGCCCGCTCGTCCACCATCGCCTCGGCATCCGGACAACAGAAACGCGCGTAATACCAGCTTGATTCAAAGAAGGTGTCGAAAGTGTCGGTCTCACGGCGGGCCGGAGTCGAAGTTCCCGGCAGCGTGGTGTTCAGGAAGGATTTCATCTTGAACAAAGGCGAAGACACGCCCTCCCACGCCACGTCTTCCGGCAGCACCACCGGCAGGCGCTCCTCGGACTCGGGGACCAGTTGATCATCCTCGCCATACACCACCGGAATGGGGCAGCCCCAGTACCGTTGGCGCGAGACCAGCCAGTCGCGCAGGCGGTACTGTACCTCGCGCGTGGCGCGACCCTCGGCCGCGAGACGGTTGGCGATGGCATCGAAGGCGGCGACGAAATCGAGGCCATCAAATTCGCCACTGTTGCCGAGCACACCCTTGTCGGTGAAGGCTGCTGTCTGCACGTCGACAGTTGTTCCATCCTGCGGGAACACCACCTGCCGGATGGGCAGGCCGTGGAGGGCGGCAAATTCGTGATCGCGCTCGTCATGACCGGGAACCGACATCACCGCCCCGGTGCCATAGCTCATGAGCACGAAATTGGCGACCCACACCGGGACTTCCTCGCCCGTGAGGGGGTGGCGCACGGCCACACCGAGCGGCATGCCGCGCTTTTCGAGCTTCTCCAGCACTGCCTCGGAGGTGGAAGTCTGGGCGCAGCTTGCGATGAACGCAGCGATTTCCGGGCTGGACTCGCCGGCCCGCCGCGCCACGGGATGCTCCGGGGCCACGGCCATGTAGGTCACGCCGTGGAGCGTATCCGGGCGGGTGGTGAAGACTTCCAGATCCCCTGAACCGTCTGCCAGCGGGAAGCGGATGCGCAGGCCTTCCGAGCGCCCAATCCAGTTGCGCTGCATGGTCTTGACCGCTTCCGGCCAGCCTTCCAGGCGGTCGAGGTCGGCGAGCAATTCATCGGCGTAAGCCGTGATGCGCACGAACCACTGGGGGATCTCGCGTCGTTCCACCAACGCTCCGGAGCGCCAGCCGCGCCCGTCGATGACCTGTTCGTTGGCGAGCACCGTTTGATCGATGGGATCCCAGTTCACCACCGCCGTCTTGCGATAAACGAGCCCGCGCGCATAGAGCTGGGTGAAGAACCACTGTTCCCAGCGGTAGTAATCCGGATCACAGGTGGCGAGTTCGCGCGCCCAGTCGTAGCCAAAACCGAGGCGCTTCAACTGGCCGCGCATGTAATCGATGTTGGCCCGCGTCCATTTGGCCGGTGGCACATTGTTCTCGATGGCCGCGTTCTCGGCCGGCAAGCCGAAGGCGTCCCAGCCCATGGGCTGCAGCACGTTCTTGCCCAGCATGCGCTGGTAACGGGAGATGACGTCCCCGATGGTGTAATTGCGGACGTGCCCCATGTGCAGCCTGCCGCTGGGGTAGGGGAACATGCAGAGGCAGTAGAACTTTTCCCGGGTGGGGTCCTCGTGGACGGCGAAAGCCTGGGTCTCGTGCCAACGCTGCTGGACGCGCGGCTCGATTGCGGCCGGGTTGTATCGGTCTTCCATAAGGTGCTGCTCAGGGTGGCCGGCGAGGATACCGCAGCGCACCCCGGCGGCGAAAGGATCGCAAAAAGCGCCGGCAAGGCGACCCTTGCCGGCCAGGGCGCGCGGGCGCGCGCAGGGGGGGCTGGTTCAGGGCTTGGGCTTGCCCACGGTCAAACGCTCCCGGTTGCGATCCAAAGTGGCCGCGCCGATGCCCTTGATGAGCACCAAGTCATCCAATGAAGAAAAGGGACCGTTCTCTTCGCGGTAATCGACGATGGCCTCGGCCTTGGCAGGGCCCACGCCGTCCATGACCTCGGCGAGCGTCATGGCGTCTGCCGTGTTGATGTCGAGCGGGGCTCCGGGCGCCGCCACCGCCTGGATTGCATAACCGAGCAGCAGGGAAGCAAGCACATTGCGAACGGATTTCATGAGGAAGTCTCCATCCTTGGAAAGTTGAGGGTTGAGGTTGATGGCCAGGCATCCTGCTTGGCCGGGGAATACCTTAACGCGATGGCCAACCCCATCGCCAGCCGCGAGTCTGGCCCCAGACCGGGCAAACAACAGGAATCTTTCCTGAGCACGGGGGCGGCCGGAGTTTCACTGTTCTGTCACAATGCGGTCCACATAATCCGCGCATGCCGAGACGCTCACGCAAAGACCTGCTCATGGTGGCCGCACCCAAAATCCTGATTGTCGATGACGAGGAGGCCATCCGTCAGATGCTGGCCTTTGCGCTGCAGGGCGAGGGCTACGAGTGCCGGCACGCGGCCAATATCACCGAGGCGCAGGCCCACATGAGCCGCGAACGGCCCGATCTGCTCATTCTTGACTGGATGCTTCCCGGCATCAGCGGCGTCGATTTCACGCGCCGCCTTCGGCGTGACACGCGGCTGAGCGAGGTACCCATTCTGCTGCTCACCGCCAAGGCGGACGAAGCGGACAAGATTCGCGGCCTGGACAGCGGGGCGGACGATTACATCACCAAGCCCTTCTCCACCCGGGAGCTGCTGGCGCGCGTGCGCGCCATCCTGCGCCGCAAGGGTGGCGACATCGGCGGTGAAATGATCACGGTCGGTGCCATCCGCATCGACATGCTGACCCATCAGGTGACTCTCAACGAACAGCCGCTTGAAGTGAGCCCGACCGAATTCCGGCTGTTGCGTTTTTTCATGACCCATCCCGAACGGGTGTACACACGGGGGCAACTGCTCGACGCCGTGTGGGGCGATGCCTCCTACATCGAGGAGCGCACGGTGGATGTTCACATCCGACGGCTGCGCAAGCTCCTGGAACCTTCCGGGCTGGAGGAGATGATCAAGACCGTGCGCAGCGTGGGCTATCGGTTTTCCCCCCAGATGCAGGACTGAGACCACGCGCGACGATTGACGGGACAGTTGTCTCGACCTTCGGCGCGACCATTCCGCGCCCGGGCACGACGGGCGATAATGGCGGCCCCGGGCGGGGACCGGCGAGCGGGAGAATGCACGGCATGTTTGAGGGCGATGTGAGGCGTTTGCTGGCAACGGTGGGGATCGCCACCGCGATCGGCCTTGCCTCAGGCGAGCTTCTACTGTGCTATCTGGCGGCCACCCTGCTGCACCTGGCTTGGCTCTACCGCAATCTTTTGCGCCTGCTCACCTGGCTGCGCAACAGGTCTACACTCGACGCACCGGAATCTCCGGGTCTTTTCGAGGAAATCACACTCGAGATTGATTACTTGCGGGAGCGCCATCGCAAGCGCAAGAAGACCTTGGCGTCCTATCTGCGCCAGTTCCAGCAGGCGACGCGCGCGCTGCCCGACGCAACCATCGTGCTGGGCGAGGACGGCGAGGTGCAGTGGGCCAACGAAGCCTCCGCCCGCTACCTGGGCATCCGCTGGCCGGAGGACATGGGCCAACGCATCACCAATCTCATCAGGCATCCCACGGTACGCGAGTTCGTGCTGGCCAAACGCACAGAGAGCGCACTCGAAATCCCCTCTCCGATCAGTCCCCACCGATTTCTGAGTATCCTGCTGGCGCCCTACGGCGAATCGCGCTGGCTGTTCGTGGCGCGCGACATCACCGAACTCCATAGGGCCAACCTCGTGCGCAGTGATTTCGTCGCCAACGTCTCTCACGAACTGCGCACGCCCATCACCGTATTCCGCGGTTATCTGGAGCTGCTCTACGAACAACGTGACATGGCGCCTCCGCCTTGGTTGCCGGCGCTGGAACAACTCAACGCGCACGCGAACCGGATGCAGGAACTGGTGGAGGAACTCTTGCTGTTGTCACGTCTGGAGCAATCGGACCGTGTGTCGGACCCCGAGCCGGTACTGGTGAGCGAGATGCTGGCCGACATTCTCAAGCAGGCGCGCATCGTGAGTGGCGCGCGGGAGCATCTGTTCACGCTGGAGACCGACGCTACCCTGCGCATCCTGGGCTCGGCCAGCGAACTTAAAAGCTGCTTCACCAATCTTGTGGTGAACGCCGTGAACTACACTCCTGCGCGGGGCGTCATCCGGGTGCGGTGGTTCGCGGATGCGCGCGGTGCCCATCTGGAAGTCCAGGACAACGGCATCGGCATTGCAGAGGAGCACCTGGACAGACTCACCGAGCGCTTCTACCGGGTGGACAGCGCGCGGGCGCGAGGCGATGGCGGCACGGGCCTTGGGCTTGCCATCGTCAAGCATGTGCTCATTCGCCACAGCGGCACGCTGGACATCCGCAGCCAGCTGGGTGCTGGCAGTACCTTCCGCTGTGACTTCCCGCCCGAGGCCATCGTGCCGCAATCCTCGCTGCCGCTCTCGCGCCCCGCCTGAGGGATTGACATTGTTTTGCCATCCCCTGCGAACGGGTTAACAGAACCGTCGGGCGTCTCGACGCATACTGCGCTCACCGGGTGGGCCTGAAGCGGTTGCAGCCACCTGCCGATAAGAACGAGAACATCAGGACATTTTCATGTCAGGCCCAGCAAGATTCATCGCCCTCCTCTGCCTTCTGGCGGCATCCTTCGCAGGCCAGGCCTTCGAACCCCGAATCAGTTTCGCAAGTGATCCGGCCGCGGCCCGTTCGGCAGCCCGTCAGGCCGGCGACATGATCCGCTTTGCCCAGATTGAGCTTGCAGTGACCCTGGACTGGAGCGACGCAAGCATTGCAGTCATCGAGGATCTGGCAGCCGCCCTGCAGGCGGATCTGCGCCGCGAGCGGGGCAGCTACAACGAGGTCCGGGCACTGGTGCAGATGCTCGGTTGCTATGTGGGCGAGGTGTATCGCCGCAATCACGGCGGAGAGTGGGGTTACGTGACCACACGCGGTCAGCGGCGGATGGCACTGCGAAGTGCGGAGGGCGACCGGGTGCTGTGGCCCATCGAGCGCGTGCAGCAGCGCCTGCGCAGCAGCGGCCACAACGTGCTCGCCTACTACCAGCGCAATACCACGCCAACAGCCAACTGAGCCTCGCCTCGCTCTCGCGGTTCAGACCTCGCGGGCATAAAGAACGCCGCCGGCTTCCAGCGCCGCGATCTCCTCTACCGATTTGCCGAGAACCGTGCCAAGCACTTCCGCATTGTGCTGGCCGAGAGTCGGGGCCTCAAAGTCCAGATTCGCCTCCATGCCCATCACGCGAATGGGCATGCCGGGGATCGCGAATTCACCCGCCAGCTTGTCCTTGATCACCCTGACCGTGCCGCGTGCGATGTGGTGCGGGTGATTCACGGTCTCTTCCACCGACAGCACCGGCGCGCAGGGCACGCCAAAGTGTTCGAGTTGCGCGATGGCCTCGTCCTTGCCGGGAAAGCCCGCAAGCCAGGCCTCGATCATTGCCGTGAGGGGCTCCAGCCGTGACAGACGGGTTGGATCGTCCTTGTAGTCGGGGTGATCGATCAGATCTTCACGCCCCATGGCCCTGCAGAGATCTGCCCAATGATGCAGGAAGGCCATGATCGTGATGTAGCCATCGCGGGCCTTGTACACACCGGCCGGACAGACGTAGGAAAGATGGCGGCCACCCCGCGTGGGTTTGATCGCGCCATGGCTGCCGCTGTACTGGTGCACGTTCACTTCGTGGCAATGGTAGTAGGCATCCAGCAGCGCAATATCAAGATGCTTGCCGCGGCCGGTCCGCGCGCGATACAGCAGGGCAGCGGCCACGGCAAAGGCGGCGTGTACTCCGGTCATCACATCACCCACCCCGAGCAGGGGCAGCGAGGGCGCATCGTGCGGATCGCCGATCATGGAAGTGACGCCTGAATAAGCCTGCGCGATGTAGTCGTAGCCTGGCTTGGCGGACAAGGGGCCTGACTGGCCAAGCGCCGAGATTGAGCACAGGATGATGTCGGGTTTCAGCGCCTGCAGGGTTTCGAAGCCGAGGCCCATCTCATCGATCACACCCGGCTTGAAGTTCTCCACCACCACATCGCATTGCTTCACCAGATCCTTCAGCAGGGCGAGGCTTTCCGGTTTGCGGAGATCCAGGCACACGCTCTTCTTGTTCAGGCTCTGCTGCACGAAGTAGAGGCTGCGCTCGTTACGGATCTTCGATACACGGCGTGTGAGATCGCCTGCCGGCGCAGACTCCACCTTGATCACCTCGGCGCCCATCTCGGCGAAGAGCCGCGTGCAGGTGGGCCCGGCGAGCGCCCGGGTGAAATCAAGAATCCGGATGCCTTCGAGTATCTGCTCCTGCGCCATGTACCCCCCTCTCGATCGTTGCGTGGGCCTCGCGTGCAGGCCCCCTCTCGCAGGACCGGCAGGTCCGATGGATTTATTCGACGGTGATGGTGATCTGCTCGGACATCACCGGCTGCTGGTGCGGCACATGCGCGAAATCTCCCAACAGCAGCTGCAGGGTGTGCTTGCCCGGCGCCAGTTCAAGCGTGGTCTCGGTCTGCCCACCGCCGAAGTGGAGGTGCTTGTCGTCCTTGGGAATGGGCTGGGCGAAATCCGGCAACGGGACATCCACCAGCAGATGGTGATGCCCGGTGTTCTGGACCTGGGTGCCGGCGGGTGCCACACCCCAGGGCGCGCGCAGACCAAATACCACCTGCACGGGACTTTTCACCGTGGCGCCATTGGCAGGCGAGACTATCCAGGCTTCCGGTGTGTCATTGGCGTACAGGGTGAAAGGCAGGAAGGCCAGAGCCAGCATGACGGCCTTGCAGGAATTGCGCATTGCGACGTTCTCCACGGATTGGGGATGGGCTTTGTCGAGCATGCCAGCAAAGCAGACCCTTGTGAACGCGCACCGACGCCAGGCGCAGCGTGCAACTTCAGCGGTAGTTTGCGGGTACGCGGCCAGTCCGTAGAATCCGCCCTCCCCGATTCCTCCGGCAGTGCCTTCCTGATGCGCGAACTCAATCCCCCACAACGCGAGGCGGTACGCTACGTCGAGGGTCCGTTGCTGGTGTTGGCCGGGGCCGGCAGTGGCAAGACGCGGGTCATCGCGCACAAGATTGCCCATCTCATTGCCGCACATCAGGTGGAACCCGATGGCATTGCGGCCATCACCTTCACCAACAAGGCCGCGAATGAAATGCAGAGCCGGGTGGCGGATCTGCTGCCCAAAGGGGCCCGTGTCAAACCCTGGATTTCCACCTTCCACACACTCGGCCTGCGCATCCTGAAGGAGGAATTCGAGGCCTGCGGGCTCAGACCCCGCTTCACGCTCTTCGATGCGCGCGACAGCGAGGCGGCGCTGGCAGACATCGCCCGCCGCAGCTTCGGCTCCACCACCTTCGACATCGGCGCCATCCAGCATCGGGTCTCGGCCTGGAAAAGCGCCCTGCACGAGCCCGCCACCGTGCCTGTGGAAGAAAAGTCCGACCCGCTCGGCAAGGCGGCGTTTGCCTGCTATGCGGAATATCTGCGCACCTTGCAGGCTTTCAATGCCGTGGATTTTGATGATCTCATCCGCCTGCCGTCGCTCCTGCTGCGCAATTCACCCGGCACTCTCCTCAAATGGCAGGCCCGGCTGCGCTGGCTGCTGGTGGACGAATACCAGGACACCAACCTCGCCCAGTATGAACTGGTGCGCATGCTGGTAAGCGCCAAGCAGCGCCTGACGGCCGTCGGCGACGACGACCAGTCCATCTACGCCTGGCGCGGCGCGCGTCCGGAAAACCTGGCTGCGCTCACGCAGGACTTCCCCACGCTCAAGGTCATCAAGCTCGAGCAGAACTACCGCTCCATGGGCGTGATCCTGAAAGCCGCCAACCAGCTCATCTCGACCAATCCGCATGTGTTTGAAAAGCGCCTGTGGAGCGAGAAGGGTTTCGGTGAACGGATACGGGTGATGGGCGCCGCCGATGAATTCACGGAAGCGGAACTCGTGGTGAACCTGATCAACCACCAGCGGGTGCTCAACAACACACCCTTTCGCGACTTCGCCATTCTTTTTCGCAGCAACCACCAGGCCCGCGTCTTCGAAAGCGCACTGCGCGAACGCGGCATTCCTTACATTATTTCCGGCAGTCGTTCGTTCTTTGATGCCTCCGAAGTGAAAGATATGTTGTGCTACCTGCGTGCCATCGCGAATTCCGGCGACGACACGGCCTTGCTCAGGATCATCAATACGCCGCGGCGCGGTCTTGGCGCGGCTACCGTCGAAGTGCTGGTGCAGGTGGCGTCCGAACTCCAGCGCTCACTGCGGGAGACCCTCGGCACCTCGGCGCTGGAATCCCGTGTCACCACCCGGGTGGCGAAGCTGCTGCAGGAGTTCGGCCGCTGGCTCGATCATTTCGAGCGCGAGAGCGAATCGCTCTCACCCCTCGAGCTTGCCCGGCAGGTCATCAGCGATGTGAGTTACGAGGACTGGCTGGAACAATCCAGCGACACGCCCGAGGACGCCACCCGCCGCAAGAACAATGTCTTCGAGCTGCTGGACTGGATCGCGCGCCTGCTGAAGCAGAATCCGGAGCGCAGCCTGACCGATGTTGTGGCCTCGCTGACGCTCATCGACATGCTGGACCGCAAGGATGACGACGAAGACAAGGACGCACTTTCGCTCATGACCCTGCATGCGGCCAAAGGTCTCGAGTTTCCACAGGTGTATCTGGTTGGCTTCGAGGAAAACATCCTGCCACACCGCTCAAGCATTGATGGCGACACCATCGAGGAAGAGCGCCGACTCGCCTATGTGGGGATCACGCGGGCCCAGCAGCGGCTCACGATTTCCTGGGCGCGTACGCGCAAGCGCTATGGCAAGACCGAGGAATGCCAGCCCTCGCGCTTTGTGGAGGAGCTGCCCAAGGAAGATCTCGTCTTCGACGGCGAAGCCGGCAAGACCACCGATCGCACCGCCGCGCGCGCCACCCTTGCCAGTCTCAAGGGCTTGCTCGGGTCCTGACCTCCTCCCCCACTTAACCCCGTCGCGCTGCAAACGCCTGCGCGCACTGGACTCGCAAGCACCGCTGCGCCTAGCATCGAATCCCGCACTATTCCAACGCAAGGGGAGCAATCACGATGATCGGTTATGTCACGCTCGGGACGAATGATCTGGCCCGTGCCAACAAGTTCTACGACGCACTGCTGGCGGACATGGGCGCCAAGCGAGTGATGGAGTCGGATCGCTACACGGTCTGGGCGGCCGGTAACGGCCCGATGCTCATGGTCTGCGCACCCTTCGACGGCGGTGCTGCGACCCAGGGCAACGGGGTGATGGTCGCGCTGGCGGCCGGTGGCAAGGAGAAAGTGGATGCCCTGTATGCCAAGGCTATTGCCTTGGGTGGCAAGGATGAAGGTGCTGCGGGCCCGCGCGGGGATTCCTTCTACGCCGGCTATTTCCGCGATCCGGACGGTAACAAGCTCTGCTTCTTCCACATGTAGGGCAGGCTCGCGAAGGCTCTCCCCGGAGAGCCTTCTCCATGCTTTGCTCCCGTCCAGAGTTCGGGAGGTGTCATTCGGCTACTCCGCCCCTTTTCCTTCCACCAGCCATTGCGCGGCACTCGGACGCGCCTCATCGCGTGCACCCAGACTGGAAAAATCAAACAGGCCCGTGTCCGCCAGATGCGAGGGCGTCACGTTCTGCAGGCTGCGGAAAACATTCTCCACCCGTCCCGGATTGGCACGCTCCCAGCCCTCCAGCATCAGCTTTATCTGCTTGCGCTGCAGATTCTCCTGCGAGCCGCACAGATTGCAGGGAATGATGGGGAACTGCCGCGCCTCCGCATAGCGTGCGATATCGGTCTCGCGGCAGTAGGCGAGCGGGCGGATCACGATGTTGTCGCCGTCATCCGACAGCAGCTTGGGCGGCATGGCCTTCAGGCGCGAACCGAAGAACATGTTGAGGAACAGGGTCTCCACGATGTCATCGCGATGATGACCGAGAGCTATCTTGGTGATGCCGTGGTTGCGCGCGAAGGTATAGAGAATGCCCCGGCGCAGTCGTGAGCACAGCCCGCAGGTGGTCTTTCCCTCCGGCACCACGCGCTGGACCACACTGTAGGTGTCCTGTTCGAGGATGTGGAACTCGAGCCCGGTTTCACGCAGGTAAGCCGGCAGGATCTCCGGCGGATAGCCCGGCTGCTTCTGGTCCAGATGCACGGCAATGAGTTCAAAACTCACCGGCGCTTTTTTCTGCAGGGCAAGCAGCAGATCGAGCAGCGTGTAGGAGTCCTTGCCGCCGGAAAGGCAGACCATCACCCGGTCGCCATCCTCGATCATGTTGTAGTCCGCGATGGCCTTGCCCACCAGACGGCGCAAGCGTTGCTGCAGCATGCCGCGCTCGAAGCGCTCACGCGCGGGCCTTGCAGCAGGAGTGGTGCCGGGTTTGAAGGTGAGCGGGATGGCTTCCATGAGCGGGGATCCGTGGGACAGGCGCGCCAACTTACCGCAGCGCAGTCAGGACATAAAGGCGCAAGTTCAGGGCGACGGCGGGGATGCCAGCAACTTCAGCCGTGCGCGGAGCCGAGCTGCCTTGTCTTCATCCCCACCGAGGAAACCGGGCGCCTCCGCGTAGTACTGTGCGAGGTCGCGCACTGCCTCGGCATTGTCCGGATTGAGCACCACGGCCTTCTCCAGTGCCATGCGCGTGCGCTTGGCGAGCCTCACAGCCTCGAACCAGCCTGCCTGTTCGGCCTGCCGACCCCAGGTCTTGCCCAGCCAGTAGACGTATCGATCATCGTCCGGCGCGGCGGCAACCAGGGGCTCGAGAATCGCGGCAGCCTTGGCGTAGTCCTTGGCCTCGAAGGCGGAGCGCGCAGCGGCGAAACGAGTTTCGGGCGTCTCACCTGCGAGCGCTGCACCGGCAGCGAGGAGCAACAGCGTGAGCAACAGCAGGCGCGACATCCCATTCCCGCCCGGATCAGTCCAGCAGGAGATCGCGCAGGTGTCGCCGGGCTTCGCGATCCGCGCCCGCCTCGGCAAGGTAGGCGTCGATCGAGCCAAAGGCCTCCACCATGGACTGCAAGGCGGCTTCGATGTAGCGCGGATCGGCCGCCATCACCTGCTCGACGGCCGGCCCCGCAGCCCCGTGGGTGAACAGATCGATGGGCCGACGCTGGTAATTGGAAATCACGTAGTCCTGGATGACCCACTCACGCGGCACATCGAGCGCCAGCAGCACGATGGCCGCCGCGATGCCGGTGCGGTCCTTGCCGCTCGCGCAATGGAAGAGCAGTGGCTGCTGGCCGGGGGCGAGCAGGGCCGCAAGAAAAGTCCGGTATTCCTCGAAGTGATCCAGCGTGAGGTTGCGATACTGGCCGATCATCGCCTGCGCGGCCTCCTCGGCGCTCATGTGTCCGGCATTGATCGCCGTGAACATCTCCACGTTGCCGCGCGGGATGAAGCCCGGGTTGTAGAGCGCCAGCGGCAGGCTGTCCGGCAGGCGATCCGGGGCGCGTGCGCGCTCGTTCTCTGTGCGCAGGTCGACGATCGCACGCAGGGCCAGCGCATGGAGCCGGTCGTGATCCCCAGGTGAGAGGTGCGCCAGAGTATCCGAGCGGTACAGCACGCCGGAGCGTGTGCGTCGCCCGTCGGCAGTCGGCAGCCCGCCCATGTCGCGCACATTGCACGCCCCCTCGAGAGGCACATGGCGATGGGCGTGGGTGGCGAGCAGGGTTTCCTTGTCGAGCATGTTCACACCAGCACGCGCGTGGCGCGGCTTTCTCCTAGAGTGATGAGTCGGACTGTCGCGGCTTCGGGTGCGAGCACGGTGGCCGAGCAGTAATCCGGTTCGAAGACGACCAGCCGCTCACGACCTTCGAGCAGGCTGACCACGGCATTGATCACCATGAAATGAGTGAAAACCACCGTGCCCGCCGGCAACGCCTGCAAGGCACCCCAGAGTCGGTCGCGCCAGGCGAGCACCGTGGCATCCAGCTCACGCCAGTGGGCCACCATCAGGTGTTCGATCCAAGCGGGCCGCAAGGCGAAGTCCGCAGGTCCCGGCACTTCACGGAAGTCCTCGTCTATGCTCGTTTCCCGCTGCCAGTGCGCCGCCAGCGGCGCCGCTGTCTCGCGCGCGCGCCGCAAGGGGCTGCTGCGCACGGCAAGCGGTGGAACCTCCCGCCAAGCCTCGGCGAGGGAATGAGCCTGCGCCGCGCCCGCTGCACTCAGGGCCGGATCGCTGGCTTCGGTCCAGCGCTGGGCGGCCTCGGCATGGCGGATGAGGTGGATTTGGTGAGGTGAATTCATGGTCTGACAAGTGTAATCCATTGCCTGATGCAGACGAATTGCCTAGTGTCACAATCCTTTATCCGCAACAGGTGAGACCATCATGGGCAAACGCAAACAGACCCTGCAGGACCTCCTCGATCGCGAAGCCATCCGCGATTTGCCACTGCGGTATTGCGATTGTGTATGGCGGGACGACATCGCTGCCCTGGTGGCGCTCTTTGCCCGCGATGGAGAGTTCGTGATCCGCATCGGCGACCAGGAAACCTCCGCCAAAGGCCATGCCGGACTGCTCGATTTCTATGCCCAGGGCCTTGGCATCGCACCGCGGCCCTTCATCCACAACCATGTGATCGAATTCGAAGGAGGCCGCAAGGCCACCGGCCGCTGCTATCTCGATCTGCGCAGCGGCAAGGAGAACATGCAGTTCATGGGAGCCGGGCACTATGCGGACACCTATGTGAAGGAAAAGGGGGAGTGGAAGTTCCAGCGCCGGTACTTCACGGCCCTGCGCATCGATGCGGATCCCACCTCCACCCCCGGGAAACCGGCACCGAAAGCCCGCGCGGCCAAGCCCACCACCCGCGCCGGGAAGGCCCGCCCGTCGGCGCCGGCCGGGCGCAGCGCAAGCAAGGTGCGGAAGAAGGCCGCCTCTTAAGCGCTGCACCACGCGGGGACTCCAGCCCCAAGGGATCTGCAATACTTCCCGGATGACTTCCAGGCATCCGGGCATTCACCTAGGCGTGATCGCAATCACGCTCGCCCTGGCCTATGGCATCTGGTACGCCTACAGCGTATTCCTTGTCGCCCTGCTGCAGGATTTCGGCTGGAAACGCTCGGTACTCGCCGGTGCGTTTTCGTCCTTTGCGCTCGTGCAAGGCACCCTCAACCCGTTGCTCGGAGTGCTCTGCGATCGGCTCCGACCCGCGAGTCTCGCGGGCCTCGGTGGGTTGGTCCTGAGCCTTGCACTCTACCTCGACAGTCTCATTCAGACGCCTTGGCATCTTTACCTGAGCTTCGGTCTGCTCACCGCAGCGGGCGTTGCGCTGTGTGGCTGGGTGCCTGCCGTGGTTCTGGTACAGCGACGCTATGCGCACCGGCTTGGTCTTGCGCTCGGCATCATCAGCGCCGGGGTTGGGGTGGGCATGGTGGTGGTCGTCCCGCTCTGCCAATGGCTCATCGATCTCCAGGGCTGGCGTATGGCGTTTCGCTGGCTCGCCGCGGCCACCTTGCTGTGGGTGGTTCCCGCGGCGATTTACCTCTTCCAGACCGATGTGGCGCCAGCGAGCCGCCGTGCCCGCAATGCCGCCATGATCCAACGCGGACCAACCCTGGCGGCAGCACTGCGCTCCCCCGCCTTCTGGCTGCTGTTGCTGGCCTTCTTCAGTGGCACTTACTGCTCGCAGACGCTGCATGTGCACCAGGTCGCGTTCCTCGTGGACCACGGCATCTCCCCCATGCAGGCTGCGAGCGTGGTGGGCCTGGTGGGCTTTGCGAGCATTTTCGGCAAGATCGGCGGTGGTTGGTTGTCGGACAGATTCCAGCGCGAGCGCGTGTACACCGGATTCGTCGCAGTGCTGGTGCTGAGCGTGGCTGCGCTCTATCTGGTGGGGATCACATCTTCTGCCTGGGGCGTGTCCGCCTACGCAGTCATGCTGGGTGTGGGCTATTCAGCTACCGCGGCACTCACGCCGGCGATGATGAGTGATCGCTTTGCCGGCCCACACTTCGGGACCCTGGTGGGCCTCGGTCTGCTGGCGAGTTCGGCAGGCAGTGCCTCCGGCCCGTGGATGGCCGGCTATCTGTTCGACCACCGCGGGAGCTACACCGCAGCACTGGCGATTGCCATCCTCATCGGCAGCGTCGCCTGTGCGTGCGGTTGGGTTTTGGGGAGGCGGCAGGCCATCGGCTACACGCAAGACACACGCTTGTAACCGACTCGTCATCACGCTGGCATATTTGGTGCCCATGGTCTCCGCCATGGCTTCCACAACTGGCAGACACTCGGGCCTCGGGCGCATTGCGCTGGTGACGGATGCCTGGGAGCCGCAGGTCAACGGCGTGGTTCGCACCCTGACCCAGACCACCCGGATTCTGCGCGACCGAGGCCATGAGGTGATGCTCGTCACCCCCGGTGACTTCAAGACCATTCCCTGCCCCAGCTATCCCGAGATAAGGCTCGCGCTGTTCCCCCGCAAGGAGGTGGCGTGCCGGCTCACCCGATTCCATCCGGATGCCATACACATTGCCACCGAGGGCCCCTTGGGCATGGCTGCGCGGCATTACTGCCTCAAGCATGGATTCGACTTCACCACTTCATTTCACACCCGTTTCGCCGAATACCTGCGCTTGCGTGTTCCGGTTCCCACCAATGTCACCTATGCCCTGCTGAGGCGGTTCCATTCCGCGGCTGCACGGACGCTGGTGCCGACGCCGAGCCAGCGCGACAGCCTGGTGTCCCACGGCTTCCGCAATCTGGACGTGTGGTCGCGCGGTGTGGATACCGAAATCTTCAATCCCACGGATCCGCTCTGGTTCGACCTGCCTCGCCCCCTGGCCATCTACATGGGTCGTGTTTCGGTGGAGAAGAACATCAACGCCTTTCTCGATCTGAAGCTGCCCGGGAGCAAGATGGTGATTGGCGATGGCCCCGATCTTGGGCGGCTCAAGCAGCGCTACCCCGACTGCCATTTTCCCGGCCCGCGTTTCGGCCGGGAGCTTGCGCGGCACCTTGCCGCAGGTGATGTTTTTGTCTTTCCCAGCCGCACCGATACCTTCGGTCTGGTATTGCTCGAGGCCATGGCCTGTGGCCTGCCTGTTGCCACCTTTCCGGTGCAGGGCCCGCTGGACGTGGTGGCGCAGGGCGTCTCCGGCTGGATGGACGAGGATCTGGGCACGGCCGTGTTGATGGCACTGGAACTCCCGCGGACCGGCTGTATCGCGCAGGCGCAGCGCTGTTCCTGGGAAGCCTGCACCAACGACTTCGTCAACGCCCTGGTGCCCCTGAGTGCCGATCAGGCGGTGCGCAGGGCGTAGGCTGGTTCGGGGCGCAAACCCAGCTGGGCACGCAAGGCCGCAATCACCTCGGCGGGATCATCAAAGAGCACTGATTCAGGGACCGCTCCGTGGGTCAGCAGCCGCTGGCGATTGTCAAAACCGTAGGTCGCCATCACGCAGTCGTACCCAGCCTCGGTTGCGGCATGGAAATCACCCACTTCATCCGCACCGAGAATCTGCCGGTCATAACGGGAAGCGCGCATGCCCTGAAGGATATCGGTCTTCCGGCTCCCGGCCGGAATCGGCAGCACGAAGTCCAGTTCGGTCTCCAGCACGCCGGATGCGGCCAGAACCTTTCGAATGGTGGGCCCCGGATCGCGCGCGAAATTGCGGCTCAATACCCCGCAGTGGATCGCGGGATGCGCGATGGCATCATTGATGAATTCTGCGAATCCAGGATACAGGCATGCGGACTCCAGATAGGTTTCCGTCAAGGCGCGGCGGATATTGCGTTTGCGCGGCAGGGAGGCGCGAACCAGATTCTGAAGGATCTCCCGACCGCCGCCGAGATACTTCAGGAACTTGCGCCGATTGCGGAACCGTTCTTCATCTCCGACATCCAGACCGAAACGCGCGAGCGTGTCGCGCACTACGGCGTAGGAATTGACGAGGAACCCGTCGAAATCGAGTACCAGCAGGTACCGCCTGGAAAAAGCCCGGGGATTTCTCGTCGCAGTCAGAGTTTCGATCCTGTGTCCTTGATCATGAGCACAAGGTGCCTCCCGGATGTGACGGGAAGATGTCAGGACTTTGGATCAATTCCCGCTTGCCCGGACGCTGGAACGTTCTGGCCGAGACTTGTTGCGGCGATTTGCTGTCATGCCCCCGCAATGCACCCGCGGGAAACTGCCGCGCGTTTTCAACTGCACCTGTTCAAGGAGTCTTCATGTCGCATGCACCCGCCGGAAACTGGGGCTATCAGGATGAAACGCTGGAAGTCTTTCTGCATCTGCGCCCGGACCGTGCGGGCAATCTGGTGTGCCACTTCGTGGATGCCACCGGCACCCGTGTCATGTTGCGGGTGAATCCGCAGGCAGCCCAGGACTTGCGTGAGGAACTCGGGAATGTAGCCGCCCTGCAGTAGGGCGGCTCGCGATCGTCAGACCTTGTCCAGCGCGATGACCGGGATCTCTCGATCCGTCTTGGCCTGATAGTCGACGAAGGGAGGATACATCTTCGCCATCTGGTCCCAGAGGCGGGTGCGTTCCTCGCCGCCGGTCAGCCGGGCGCGGCAATCATGGTGTTCCGCCGCCACCTGCACATGCACCATCGGGTCAGTCTGCAGATTGAGATACCAGCCGGGGTGCTTGGGCGCACCGCCCTTGGATCCGATGATGACGAAACCCGTCTCCGTGCGGCCATAGAGCAGCGGCAGGGTCTGTGGCTCGCCACTCTTGCGGCCCTTGGTGGTGAGCAGCAGCGTGGGCAGCAAGCCCGGCCCGCCGACGGGGGTGGAATCCCAAAGATGGCCATCGGCACCATTGGTTTCCAGATAACGGCGCATGTGGTCCGCCATCCATTTGGGCATGCTCTCGGGGATCTTCACTTGACTCATGCTGTGTCTCTCCGGTGGGTGTTCCCGCATTCTGCCCGCTATTCACGCCCTCTGGCGAGCTGCTGGCGCAAATCCTCCAGCGCCACGTGTCGCACATCCTTGCCTTCCACCAGAAAGATGGCGCTCTCACAGATGTTGTCCGCATGGTCGCCAATACGCTCGAACGCACGCGCCGCGAGCACCGCGTCCAGTACGCCACGGATGCTGCGTGGGTCTTCCATCATGTAGGTGATGAGCTGGCGCATGATGGCTTCCAGCTCCTTGTCGACTTCCGGGTCTTCCTGGGCCACTTCCAGCGCCGCATGGGAGTCCATGCGCGCAAAGGCGTCGAGCGCGGCACGCAGCATGCGGCGCACATGGTGGCCCATCGCCAGGATGCCTACGTAGTAGCTGTCCTGCCCGCCACTGGTGGCAATGCGGGCAACGATGCGGGCAACTTTCTTGACCTCGTCACCCACGCGTTCGAGGTCGGTGATGATCTTGCTGACCGCAAGCACCAGGCGCAGATCACCCGCCGCAGGCTGGCGCCTCAGGAGAATGGCGGTGCACTCGCCGTCGATATCCACCTCCATCTCGTTCACCTTGTAATCGCTGGAGGCGATTCGCTCGGCCAGTTCCATGTCGGTCCTGGAAAGCGCTTCCAGCACCTGACTCAGGGAGTCCTCCACCAGCCCTCCCATGGTCATGACCTTGGAGCGGATGTCTTCCAGTTCCTTGTCGAACTGCTGGGAGATGTGATGGGTACGGGACATGACCATGCCGTGAACCTCCTGCTCAGCCGTAGCGGCCGGTGATGTAATCCTCGGTCTGTTTCTGGCGCGGGGTGGTGAAGAGTTTCTTCGTCTCCCCGAACTCGATCAGATCCCCCATGTACATGAAAGCGGTGTAATCGGAAACCCGTGCCGCCTGCTGCATGTTGTGGGTGACGATGACGATGGTGTAGTTCTGCTTGAGCTCGTAGACGAGCTCCTCAATCTTGAGGGTAGAGATGGGATCGAGGGCGGAGGCCGGCTCGTCGAGCAGCAGCACCTCGGGCTCGATGGCGATGGCGCGGGCGATCACCAGACGCTGCTGCTGCCCCCCGGACAGGCCGAGCGCGCTGTCGTGCACACGATCCCTAACTTCGTCCCACAGGGCCGCCGCCTTGAGCGCGTTTTCCACCGCTTTGTCGAGCACCCTGCGGCCGTTGACGCCCTGGATGCGCAGGCCGTAAGCCACGTTCTCGTAAATCGACTTGGGGAAAGGATTGGGCTTCTGGAACACCATGCCCACGCGACGACGCAGATTGGCCACGTTCACCCTGGGGTCGAAGATGTTGTCCCCGTACAGCTTGATGCCGCCCTCTATGCGCACGCCGGAGATGAGCTCATTCATGCGATTAAAGCAACGCAGCAAGGTTGACTTGCCACAGCCACTGGGCCCGATGAAAGCCGTGACGCGCTTTTCCGGGATGGCCATGTTCACGCTGTTGAGCGCACGCTTGTCGCCGTAGTAAAGCGACAGGCCTTCCACCCGCAGGCATTCCCGATCCGGCTGCGGGGACGAATCCTCGTGATGGATATTTGCCGAGCGGAAATCCACGCCGTGGGTCAGGGTAGCCGGGTGGCTGGCATCATGCAGAGGGCTCACGTTGTCAGTTGTCTGCGGCATGGTATTTCTCACGCAGGCGATTGCGGATCTGAATCGCCGCCAGGTTGAGGGAGACGATGATGAGCACCAGCAGCAGCGCGGTGGCGTACACCAGCGGGCGCGCTGCTTCCACGTTCGGGCTCTGGAAGCCTACATCATAGATATGGAAGCCGAGGTGCATGAACTTGCGGTCCAGATGCAGGAAGGGGAACTCCCCGTCCAGCGGCAAGGTGGGCGCCAGTTTCACAACCCCCACCATCATGAGGGGCGCAACTTCGCCGGCCGCGCGGGCCACGGCCAGGATGAGGCCGGTCATCATGGCGGGCGTCGCCATGGGCAGCACGGTACGCCAGAGGGTCTCGGCTTTGGTGGCTCCCAAGGCAAGGCTGCCCTCGCGAATGGCGCGCGGGATGCGTGTGAGGCCTTCTTCTGTTGCCACGATCACCACCGGCACGGTGAGCAAGGCCAGGGTCAAGGCGGACCATAGCAGACCCGGCGTGCCGAAAGTCGGTGCCGGCAGTTTCTCTGCAAAGAAGGCGCGGTCGATATTGCCGCCCAGAAAGTACACGAAGAAACCGAAGCCAAACACGCCATAGACGATGGAGGGCACACCCGCCAGGTTGTTCACCGCAATGCGAATGGCGCTGGTGACTGGACCGGGCTTGGCATACTCGCGCAGGTAAACAGCTGCCACCACACCGAAGGGCGTGGCGATGATGGACATCACCAGCACCATCAGCACGGTACCGAAGATGGCCGGGAACACGCCGCCCTCGGTATTGGCTTCGCGCGGCTCGTCGCCGACGAATTCGCCCACTTTCATGAAGTAGTGCCAAACCTTCTCGCCCCAGTGCATGTCGTTGGGCTGGAAGATTCGCACCACCTTGCCGAAGGGCAGCACCCGTTCCTCGCCGGCCGCAGTGCGAACCGTGAGGCTGTCCCGGTCGAAATTTGCGTGCAGCTCCGCGATACGCGCGCTGAGTGCCTGGAATTGCGCGTCCAGTTCGGCGCGCTCCGGCGCGACTGCTTCGGCGCCTGCCTCGCTGCCCTGCGCGCTTAGACTGCGTTCCCGCAGACGCAGTGCTTCCAATGCGGCATTTATGCGCCCCATCTCCACCCGTTCGAGCTGCCGCAGCTCTCCGCGCATCTCATCCACCCGCTTCAGACGCGCAGGGATTTCCTGCCAAGGATCCTGCGCAGCCAGGGTTTCCTCGCCCTCGCGTACGGCGATGAGGTAGCCGTAGAAATTACCCCACTCCGTGCGCTCCGCAACCAGCACCGCAGAGGGGTACTCCACCTTCCGGATTTCGGTCTCCGGGATCCAGCGAAAATCACTGCCACCGACGTCACGGTTGCCCACTTTCACCAGCAGCCTGCGCACCACGACCATGCCCTCGGGAACTGTGCCCCCGGCCTCACGCACACGGGTCGCGGACACTGTTTCCTCATCCACGATTTCGCCGAGCAGTATCTCGGGCTCGGCCTCGCCCGCCTGCACCGTCAGCGCGGCCACCTGTTTGGGCCAGAAATGCTCAAGACCGTTGGCGGCAATCAGTATCAGCAGGCCAAACACCATCACGAGGCTCAGGCTCACCGCACCCGCCGTGAGCCAGATCCACGGGTTGCCGCTTGCCACCCACTGCTGGAGATTCTGTTTCATCAGAGGTTTCCGTACTTGGCGCGCAGGCGGCTGCGCACGATTTCGGCAATCGTGTTGAACAGGAAGGTCACGCCGAACAGCACCAGGGCGGCGAGAAAGAGGATGCGATAGTGCGAGCTGTTCACTTCCGATTCCGGCATCTCCACCGCGATGTTGGCGGAAAGGGCCCGGAAGCCCTGGAAGATGTTCAGGTCCATGATGGGCGTGTTACCGGTGGACATCAGCACGATCATCGTTTCGCCCACTGCACGCCCCAAACCAATCATGATGGCCGAGAAGATGCCAGGGCTTGCCGTGAGCAGTACCACGCGCGTCACGGTCTGCCAGGGCGTGGCGCCCAGGGCGAGCGAGCCTGTCGTCAGCTGGCGGGGTACGCCGAACACGGCGTCCTCGCTGATCGAGAAGATGTTGGGAATGACAGCAAAACCCATCGCGATGCCCACCACCAGTGAGTTGCGCTGGTCATAGGTGATACCCCACTCCTGGGCCATCCAGCGGGGCAGGTTGCCGCCAAAGAAAAGCTGTTCCACCGGCTGGCTGAGCGCCATCGTGGCCCAGAGCACCGCGCAGACCACCGGCACGATGATGATGGCCTCCCAGCCGTCCGGCACGCGGTGACGCAGTGCGCCGGGCAGGCGGGACCACACAAAGGCTGCCACCAGGATGGCGAGCGGCATGAGAGCCGTGGCAAGCAGCACGCCAATGAGATGGCTTTCAATCAACGGCGCGAGCCACAGGCCCGCCAGGAAACCCAGGATCACCGTGGGCAGTGCGGCCATGATCTCGATGGACGGCTTGATCACCATGCGCAGGCGTGGCTGCATGAAGTAGGCCGTGTACACCGCGCCGAAGATGGCAACGGGAATGGCGAAGAGCATGGCGTAAACAGCAGCCTTGATGGTGCCGAAGGTCAGAGGGGTCAGGCTGAACTTCGGCTCGAAATCGCTGGACGCGGAGGAGGATTGCCAGATGTACTCGGGCGCTGCGCGCCCTTCGTACCAGACCTTGCCCCATAGGGATTTCAGCGACACTTCCGGATGTTTGTTGCGGACTTCGAAAGTCTCCACTTCGCCCTGCGCGCCCACGAGGATGAGAGAGTCGGCATGCGGCGAAATGGCGGCAAGCGCCGGCTGGCGTGCGAGCAGCCCTTCTTCCAGCAGCAGGGTGCGTTCTGCGGTTGCATGGAAGATGCCGAGCGCGCCCTGCGCGTCCACGGCGAGAAAGCCTTTGCGAAAATGCTCGGGAACGATGATTTTGACCGGTGCCGCAAAGCCCTCGAAACGACGCACCCGAGTCAGGCGGTGGTTGTTCTCCTCATCCCGCACCGGAAACCATTGTGAGACCCGCCCGCTGCTGTCCCCAATCAGCAGGGACACGCCGCCGGCGAGGAACTCGACCGCCGTCACCTCTTCCCCGGGTTGGAGCACCTGTAACTCCTGCACGAGGCGAGGCTCGGCCTTGTCACGGATGTCGAAGTAATGGACGTGCCCCGTGCGCGAAACGGCATAGAGCTCCTGCTGGTCGATGTCGATGGCGAGCCAGGCCACTCCCTCCGGGAGCTTGCCTGCCTCGACCTGGGTGGACTCGAAAGCGCCATCAAGCTGCAGCAGGGACACTGCACGGGTGTAGCTGGTGAGGTACAGCGTCCCGTCGTTCGTGAGGGCGGCGATCGTCGCGCCGTCATCCCCTGCCTCGGCTGCAATCTGCGTGACTGCACGGCCGGCCGGGACTACCGCGACGGGCACCTCACCCAGCGGCCAGGCCAGCGATGGCTTTGAAACCCTGCGCTGGTTCTCGAAAGTCTCCACATACGCGGGGCGCGCGACCACGGCGGTCCCGTCATCCAGCGCGAGTGCCAAGGTGCGCGCACTGCGCGTGCTGTCATTCGTGGCCTGCAGTTGGCGTCCGGACGGCACCAGGCTGCCATGCAGGAGAACCCGCCCGTCTGCCACGTCATGGAAGGCGTAAGTGCCATCCACCGCCAGCGCAAAGGCGATATCGGCGTACTCGTTGAGCGCAAGCCGGGTGCTGGCCGCGGTCTGCTCGAAGCGCAGCGAGGCCGAGGGGGTTACCTCGGCGGACCGGAAGAGCGGAATCACCACCGCCAGCAGGTACACGAAGATGGCGAGAATCGCGCCGATCACGGCGATGCCGCCGACGCCCATCACCAGGCCGAAGAGACGGTCCTTCAGCATGCGAAACTTGCGCAGGCGGGCTTCAGATTGGGCGAGATCCGAAAGGGTCGGCTCAGTCACGGGCTATCCGTCTTGCTTTGAACAGGTGAAGCACCGGGATTGCTCCCGGTTCTGCAGGTCAGAGGCAGAGGCTCGAGTGTGCGCGCGCATTATGACGAAGCGACGACTGAAACACAGCCGTCGCTTCCGGGGAGGGGTCTCAGTCGGCGAGCTCGGAGGCGAGGAACTTCTTGGCCACGCTGGCCGGCAGGGGGATGTAGCCGTCCTTGACCACGGTCAGCTGACCCACCTTGGAGAGCACCATCTTCATGAACTCGCGCTCCAGCGGCGGCAGGGGCTTGCCGGGCTCCTTGTTCACGTAGACGTAAAGAAAGCGGGCCAGCGGGTATTTGCCGGACAGGGCGTTGGCCGGGGAGGCCTCCACCAGCTCTCCACCCGGCTTACGCGACAGGGGCACGATACGCACCCCGGAGGTCTTGTAGCCCTCGCCCGAGTAGCCAATTCCGTTCACGGATTTGGTGATGCCCTGCACCACCGAAGCCGAACCCGGCTGCTCGTTCACATTGTTCTTGAAGTCGCCCTTGCAGAGCGCCACTTCCTTGAAGAAGCCATAGGTTCCAGAGACCGAATTGCGGCCGAAGAGCTGGATGTTCTGCCCGGCCAGTTCGCCCGTCAGGCCAAGGTCACCCCAGGTCTTCGGGTCCTTGGCGTGACCGCAGAGCCGGGTGGCCGAGAAAATGGCATCCACTTCCGGAACGGAAAGCCCCTTGATGGGGTTGTCCTTGTGCACGAATACGGCGAGGGCATCCACCGCCACAGGGATGGCCGTCGGCTTGTAACCATGCTTGGTCTCGAAGGCGCCGATTTCCTCCCCTTTCATGGTGCGGCTCATGGGCCCCAGGTTGGCGGTGCCTTCGGTCAGCGCCGGAGGTGCGGTGCTGGAACCCGCGGCCTGGATTTGCACGTTCACATTGGGATAAAGCTTCTTGAAGTCTTCGGCCCACAGGGTCATGAGGTTGGCGAGGGTATCGGAGCCGATGCTGGAAAGGTTGCCGGTCACGCCACTGACCTTGGCATAGCCGACGAGGCCGGGGTCAAGAGCGTCTTCGGGGCCCGCCGCGAAGCTCGCAGGGGCGAGCAATGCCGCGGTCAGCAGCAGCACTGCGCGATTGGGTTTCAGCACGGGATTTCTCCTTGGATTTTGCGGGGTTCGCCTGAGGGCCCGAGGCCGCGGCGAGTGTTGGACTGAAATATTACAGATTCGTGACAGGTCCTAGCGCAGGGCCGCGACGTAAGCTATCCAGCCCGCATCAGCGTCCGCCGTCTCCACGGGCTGGTAATCCCCGTCGCCCTCATCGGACTCATCATCCCAGCCCTGCCAGTAGACCACCGTGCGGGCAAAGCCTGCCTCGGCCAGCACTTCCCGGATTTCCGGGAGGGTCCAGAGGCGCCAGTCGTAGGTGAAGGCCTTGCGCAGAAGGGAGCGGTCAGGGAACTCGTAGTGGATATGGCAGCGCAGATCACCAGTCACGGGATTGTAGCTGGCCTGATCCCAGACGTAAGTGAAACCCTTCAACTCCCGGCGCTCCTTGAGCACCCGGAAGGCGTCATAGCCGCCGAAGCAGTCCAGCAGGAACACGCCGTCCTCGCCGAGCGCCGCCAGCGTGGCTTTGAAATAGTCGCGCAAGGCATCGCGGGTCTTGAAGATCCAGTAGCTGAAGTTCATGGCAAGGACCACGTCCTGCGGTGGAGTCACCGCCTGCAGCACATTCTCATTCAGCAAGGTGACCCGGCCACGCTCACCTCTGGGCAGGGCATTCACATGGTGGGTCCGACCCCAGGCCAGTACCTCCGGATCGAGGTCGACGCCCACCGCGCGGTTCTGGCGGTGCCGCCGCACCCAGGCGGTCGCCACGCTGGCCGTGCCGCAGAAGTCCTCACGCAGGAAGCGCGCGTTGCGGCCGCGCAGCTGACGGAACTCGCGCTCCACGAAATCGAGCTCGGCGTCGGCATCCTGCACTGAATTCTCGTAGAGGCGGTGGCGGTCGGCCTTGGCCGCCAGGGTCTGACCCGAGACCTTGCGGCTCGTGGTGCGGGGAGTGCGTGCGGCACACATGGGGTTTGATTGACCTCGCTATACTCGGGAAAAACCGGGGGTGGATAGTATCAGGACAGGCTGGCGCCATTGCGCAGCCCAGGCCCAACCCCGCCTTGGAAACTTTCAGGAGACTGTACCCGTGGATACCCGCCTGCGCGACCTCAGCGACCCCGCGCTCTACATCAACCGCGAGCTCTCGTTGCTGGAGTTCAACCGTCGGGTCCTGGAGCAGGCCAAGGACGAGGGCAATCCGCTGCTGGAGCGCCTGCGTTATCTGTGCATCTCGAGCAGCAACCTCGACGAGTTTTTCGAGATCCGGGTCGCGGGTCTCAAGGAGCAGGTGGCGTTCAATTCAGGCCAGATGGGGCCGGATCAGCTCACGCCTGCCGAGCAGCTGAAGCGCATCGGGGACGTGGCACACCAACTGGTCGCCGAGCAGTATCGGGTGTTGAACGATGTGTTGAGTCCGCCGCTCGCCGAGCAGGGCATACGCTTCCTCAAGCGCAGCGAGTGGAATGTGAAACAAGCGCAATGGGTGAAACGGTACTTCTACCGCGAACTGCTGCCGGTGCTGAGCCCCATCGGCCTCGATCCTTCCCACCCGTTCCCGCGCATCCTGAACAAGAGTCTCAACTTCCTGGTTTCGCTGGAAGGCACAGACGCCTTCGGGCGCAACAGTGTCATCGCCATCGTGCAGGCGCCACGCGCCCTGCCGCGGGTGATCAATATCCCGGCTTCCTATGCCGGTGGCGCCCATGAATTCGTCTTCCTGTCCTCCATCATCCATGCCCACGTGGAAGATCTTTTTCCCGGCATGCAGGTCACGGGCTGCTATCAGTTCCGCGTCACGCGCAACAGCGATCTCTTCGTGGATGATGAAGACGTGGAGGATCTGCTGCACGCCCTGGAAGGCGAATTGCACCAGCGGCGGTTTGGCGATGCGGTGCGTCTGGAAGTGGCCACCGAATGTCCCGACGAAATGGTGTCGCTGCTGCGCAGTGAATTCGAGCTGGGGCCGGAAGACATCTACCGCTGCAATGGCCCGGTGAACCTGACCCGCCTCATGGCAGTGCCGGACATGATCGAGCGCCCCGAGCTCAAGTTTCCCTCCTTCACGCCCTCGCGACCGCGCCAGCTGCCGGTGGGCATCGATTTTTTCGAAGCCATCCGCCAGAACGACCTGCTGCTCCATCATCCCTATGAGTCCTTCTCACCCGTGGTGGAACTGCTGAGACAGGCGGCGGCCGACCCCGATGTGGTGGTGATCCGCCAGACGCTGTATCGCACGGGGCCGGATTCACCCATCGCAAAGACGCTGGTGGAAGCGGCGCGTGCCGGCAAGGAAGTCACCGTAGTGGTGGAACTCAAGGCGCGCTTCGACGAGGAGGCCAATATCGAGCTGGCCACGCGCCTGCAGGAGGCCGGCGCGCACGTGGTTTATGGGGTGGTGGGCTACAAGACCCACGCCAAGATGATTCTCATCGTGCGCCGCGAAGGAAAGCAGCTTCGCCGCTATGTGCACCTGAGCACCGGCAACTATCACCCGCGCACTGCCCGCCAGTACACCGATTTCGGGTTCTTCACCTGCGACAACACCGTCGGCATGGATGTGCAGAAGATCTTCCACCAGCTCACCGCGCCGGGGCGCGCGCTGCGCTTGAAGAAGCTGCTGCAATCTCCCTTCACCCTGCATCAGAGCGTGGTGGCGATGATCGAACGCGAAGCGGATCACGCCATTGCCGGGCGGCCGGCGCGCATTGTCGCCAAGATGAATTCGCTGATCGAAATCAATGTGATCAAGGCACTCTATGCGGCGTCACAGGCGGGCGTGAAGATAGAACTCATCGTACGCGGCATCTGCGCACTGCGCCCGGGCTTGCCGGGTATCTCGGAGAATATTCGCGTGCGTTCGATCGTCGGCCGCTTCCTGGAACATTCCCGTATCTTCTATTTCCAGAACCACGACGATCCCGAGCTTTATCTCTCCAGTGCGGACTGGATGGGACGCAACTTCTTCAATCGCATCGAAGTGTGTTTTCCGGTCGAGGACAAGCGGCTGCGCGATCGGGTTCTACGCGAGGGGCTTGAGACCTACCTCAACGACAACAGCCGCGCCTGGCTGCTGGACGCCGAAGGCCAGTATCACCGCGTGCGCACGGGCGGCAAGCCACGCGACGCGCAGGCTCAGTTGTTGGCGAAGCTTGCAGAGTAATCTCCATCCAGTCGGGTACCGACCAGATCACCCTGCCAGCGGCTGCGCCAGCCGCCGCGCCAGCCACAAGATGCGCTCGAAGATGCCGGTTGCAACGAACAGCGCCTGACGCGCTTCCTTGCCCTCGCCGGCCTGCGCGAGCAAGGCACTGCGGATCTGCTCCATGAGATCACTGCGATCAGAGGTCAGCTCCTGCAGGAATTCGCCGTTGTCCTCACCCTCGGCCACCTGCTCCGCCAGCAGGCTCAGGATCAGATGCAGGGATTCCGTCATCGAGGAGGCCAGGCCATCCCGCAGTGCTTCACTGTCCAGGGTCTGCACGAAGCCGTGCAGCGCATCGAGCAGGGAACGCAGGCTTTCGTTGCGCCCTTGCAGTTCGAAAATGCGCGCCACCCATTCGTCCGCGCCACCCATGGCAGTGGTTTCAGCAATGAATTCCGCGATGCGGGTGTTGAGAGCACCAGCGCCTTGATGCCACTCGTCGTTGGATAACACCCCGGCCTCCGGGTCCACCGCCAGCCGCAGGGGATCCAGGCTGCGCGGCAGCTCCCTCAGCAATTCACGTTGTTCCTGATCTGCAAGGGACAAGGCCGTCTCGGGGTATCGCGTGGCGTCGGCGTAGAGGTGTTTCGGAGAGAATCTCGCTGCAGCAGCATGGGAGCCCGCGAGCCGCCGCACCAGCCCAATTCCTTGGATCTGTAGCTGTCCGGCCGCCGCCGCACCCGCCACCTGCAGCAGGAGATACACGGCCGCCACCAGGGTGGACACGGGTAGTTCGACACCTGTCACGCTGGCGAGCACTGGCGAAGGGTTCGGAAAGATCAGCAACCAGGGCAGCACCAGCGCAACACCGAGGACCTTGACCACGCACTGCCAGAGGGCCAGCTGGCGAGGTACCCCAACGAGGTGCGAAGTCACCAGCGCGACACTCAAGCCCGAACCCAGGCTCGCACCGCAGACGAGCAGCAGGGCCTCCGTGACCGGTAATACACCCGACAGATTAAGGGTCACGGCCAGCACGCTCACGGTGGCGGAAGATTGCGCGATCAAGGTGACGATGACGCCAATCAGCAGCGCAATGGCGGGTGACTCGGCCGAGAACTCGAAGAACTCGATGACCCAGGGTGAAGTGCGCAGCACCGCGGCTCCATCCTTGATGAGGCCGAGGCCCAGCATGAGGATCCCCAGGGCAAAAGCCAGAGTGACAAGATGTCGCGCGGTGGGGTGGCGGTTCAGGTTGAAGAGATAGCCGAACGCGACGCAGGCGATGGCATGCAGGCCAATCAGGCGCACATCCACCGCCGCCAGAAAAACCAGCAGCGAGGTACCCACGCTGGCCCAGGCACTGAGCGTCATGGCGCCGGCGAGTGAGAGCGCCCCGGCATCCAAGAGTCCAATGCAGATAAACGCCGCGGCACTGGTGCTCTGGGTAAGTGAACCGAGCACTACCCCGGTGAGCGCCGCAGAGGAAGCGCCACCGGTGACACGCCCGAGCAGGGCGCGGGCGCGACGCCCGGCCACGGCCTGCATTCCCTGCGAGAGCAAATGCAGCCCGCTCATGAAAAGGCCCAGACCAGCGAGGGCGGCGGCCGTCTGGCTCACAAGCGTGGCAACTCAGTCGCGGAGCTTGCGCAGCGCGCCGAACAAGGCGAGGCCCACGATGAGAAGAGCTGCGGTGAGCACCGCAAGCAAGGTCGTGCGCAAGGTATCGTACCGACTCCGCATTTCCACACTGAGCGCCGTCCGCTGGGTGGCAGCGAGGTCACTCAGGGTATCGCTGAGTGCGTCGAGACGCTGTTCCAGTGCCCGATCAATGCCCCGCACGCGTCGGTCGATCTGTCCCGCCTCGGCCAGCGGGAGGTTATCCCGCGCCCCGAGCACGTCGGCCAAGGCTCGATCATAAACGGCGCCCAGTGCCTTGAAGTCGCGCTGCAGGGCGCCGATTTCCCGCGCGTGCCCCGGCAGGGCCAGAGCGGCGGTCTCTCCTGACAGCTGAGTCAGTACACCATCGACACGTTCACGCCGACCATGGAAAGCTGCGCGGTAGTGGGAAAGCTCCTCCGGCTCTGCGCCGCGCAGCAGGATGTTCTTCCACTCCTGCACCTGAATCTTGAACTCGACCTGGGCCTGGGTGCCGAGACGCGCCGCTTCGCGCAACCCTTCCATTTCCGCAATCCCGCGCTCCCAGGCCCGGTTGACGGACCAGATGGAGAACAGGGACAGCACCCCTACCACCACCAGCACGCCCACCAGGGTGGAGGACACCGACATCAGCGCACTGCGCAGGAGGGAGGTGCGGAGTCTCGAGGCGGAAGTGTTCATGTGAGGCAAGATGTCATGTGAATGTGACGGTTGGGTGTCTGGCACTCAGCGCAGGCGCAACTTGAAGCCTGCAGCCTTGAGATAATCCGCCTCCTGCTCGAGATCGGCCGCAATGAGCGCGTGGTCCTCCAGCCACAGCTTGGGTAACACCAGGCGCAGGCTTGAGCCGTCCACCGTGAGGCCCAAGGCGGGCAAGGCCTGGACACGGCGCGCCCGGTGCAGGACCACCGCGAGCCGCAGGAGAGCGCTCAATCGGCGGCAGCTTTCCCGCTCCGGCTCCGGCAGCTGGGCCAGCTCCGCCAGCGGAAACTTGCGTCGGTGGGCGCGGACGAGGAAGCCCAGACGGCGCTGCTCCCCCCGTGAGAAGCCCGGCATGTCCAAGTATTGCAGCAGGTAGGCGCCGTGTTTCTGGTACTGGGAGTGAGAAACGCTGGAGCCGATCTCGTGCAGGCGCGCCGCCCAGCGCAGCAGCTGCCGGTGGGCCGGATCCGCAAGGTCCCAGGTCTCAGCCACCTCCTGATAGAAGGCGTCAGCCGTCGTGAGGACACGCGCCGTCTGGGCTGCGTCCACCTGGAAACGCTGCGCCAGCGCCTCCACCGTGTGCTCACGGATATCTTCATGCTCGATACGCCCGACAAGGTCGTAGAGCACTCCCTCCCTCAGGGCACTGGTGGAAACCTGCATCTGGTCGATGCCGAGCTCCTCGAAGGCCGCCATTACCACCGCGAAACCACCGGGGAAGACCGGACAGCGATCCTCGCGAATACCGAAGCGCGCCAGTTGATTCACATGCCCCAGATCGAGCAGTGCGGCGCGCAGGCGTTGCAGGCCGGGCCGGGTGATGCCCTCGGCACTGAACTTGTGCAGGGCCAGCGCATCGGCCACCGCCAGCAAGGTGCCAGAGGAGCCGATAGCCGACTGCCAGCCTTCCCGACGGAACTGCTCCTCGATGGGTTCGAATTCCTGACTGGCTGCCAGCTCCGCGGCGCGCAGCCGTTTAGCGTCGATCCGTCCATCACCGAAAAACTGCCCGGTCATGCTCACGCAGCCCATGTGCAGGCTCTCCATGATTCGCGGCTCGAAACGCCGACCGAGGATGATCTCGGTGCTGCCGCCGCCGATGTCCATGACGAGGCGCTGCCCGGCGACCTCGGCAAGCCCGTGCGACACACCCACATAGACGAGGCGGGCTTCCTCGATACCCGACACGATGTCGATTGGATGCCCGAGCAGCCGTTCCGCCCGCCGCAGGAAGACTTCCGCATTGCGTGCGCGGCGTAGGGCATTGGTGCCCACTGCCCGCACCGCGCCGGCCGGGAGGTGTCGCACCCGTTCACCAAAGCGCTGCAGGCAGTCGAGCGCGGTCTCCATGGCCTCGGACGTGAGCCTGCCCTCGACATCCAGCCCGGCGCCCAGTCGGGTCACCTCCCGCAGGCGATCCAGAATCTTGAGATGCCCCGGACGCGGCTCAGCCACCACGAGGTGGAAGCTGTTGGAGCCTAGATCTATGGCCGCGATGGGATGGGGTTGGGGCATGAATAGAGCAGTGAGACAGGGGCCGTGGAGGGGACCCCACGGATTATAGGCCTGTACCAACCCCTTTTGCCGCACTGCGTGCGTATAATGCCGGCCCCTCGCCCCCACCCGGACATCCCCGTGATCCAGAAGCTCCGCAATATCGCCATCATCGCGCACGTCGACCATGGCAAGACCACGCTCGTCGACCAGCTGCTCCGTCAATCCGGCACCCTCAACCAGCGCAAGGACACTGGCGAGCGCGTGATGGACAGCAACGATCTCGAGCGCGAGCGCGGGATCACGATTCTCGCCAAGAACACCGCCATCAACTGGGGCGACTATCACATCAACATCGTCGACACCCCCGGCCACGCCGATTTTGGTGGCGAGGTGGAACGCGTGCTTTCGATGGTTGATTCCGTGCTGCTGCTGGTGGATGCGGTGGAAGGCCCGATGCCGCAGACGCGCTTCGTCACCCACAAGGCTTTCGCCCAGGGGCTCAAGCCCATCGTGGTAATCAACAAGATCGATCGGCCCGGTGCGCGACCCGACTGGGTGCTCGATCAGACCTTCGATCTTTTCGACCGCCTGGGTGCGACGGAAGAGCAGCTGGATTTCCCGGTGATCTACGCCTCCGCCATGCTGGGCTATGCCCGGCGCACGCCTGATGGCCCGGAGATGGACATGACGGCACTCTTCGAGGCCATCGTGGAACATGTTCCGCATCCGGATGTGGATACGGAAGGCCCGTTCCAGATGCAGGTGAGCTCGCTCGACTATTCGAGCTATGTGGGTGCCATCTGCATCGGCCGCATCAAGCGCGGCACCATCCGCCCCAATACCAACGTCACCATCATCGACGCCCAGGGTGCCACGCGGAATGGCCGTATTCTCGAAGTGCTCGGCTTCCATGGCCTCACCCGGGAAGCACGCACCGAAGCCAGCGCCGGCGACATCGTGGCCCTGACCGGCATCGAGGCACCGCGTATTTCGGACACACTCTGCCTGCCCACCGCCGTGGAGGCCCTGCCCGCGCTGCTGGTGGACGAACCCACGGTGAGCATGAGCTTCGAGGTCTCAGATTCGCCGTTCGTGGGCCGCGAGGGCCAGTTCGTGACGAGCCGGCAGATCGGTGAACGCCTGCAGCGCGAGCTGATTCACAACGTCGCCCTGCGGGTGGAACCCACCAATGACCCCAAGGTGTTCAACGTCTCCGGGCGCGGCGAGCTGCACCTGGCGGTGCTGATTGAGAACATGCGGCGCGAAGGCTATGAGCTCGCAGTGGGTCGGCCGCAGGTGATCCTGAAGGAGATCGACGGCGAGATGTGCGAGCCCTATGAGCAGCTCACCGTGGACGTGCCCACCGAGGCGCAGGGCGCGGTGATGGAAAAGCTCGGCTCGCGCAAAGGCACGCTCAACGACATGGTGCCGGATGGCAAGGGCCGCGTGCGCCTCGATTACTCCATTCCCTCGCGCGGGCTCATCGGCTTTCGCACCGAGTTCATGACCGCCACTTCGGGGGAGGGACTCATCTATCACACCTTCGAGAAGTACGCGCCGGTGAAGCCGGGCAATCTGGGTGGACGGGTGAATGGTGTGTTGATCTCGAACGGCGAAGGCAAGGCGCTGGCCTATGCGCTGTTCAGCCTGCAGGAGCGTGGGCGCCTGTTCGTGGGCCATGCCGACGAAGTGTATGAAGGCATGATCGTTGGCCTGCATTCCCGTGACAACGATCTGGTCGTCAACCCGCTGAAGGCGAAGCAGCTGACCAACATCCGCGCGGCGGGCACCGACGAGAATCTGCTGCTCACCCCGCCGATCCGCTTTGATCTGGAGCAGGCACTGGAATTCATTGCGGACGACGAACTGGTGGAAGTCACACCCGGTGCCATTCGCGTGCGCAAGCGCATGCTCAAGGAAACTGATCGCAAGCGCGAATCCCGCCAGAAATCGGCCTGAACCACCACGCTCACCGTGATCCACCATGATTGCCCTGCTCCAACGGGTGACCGAAGCACGCGTCACGGTGGCGGGCGAGATCACGGGGAGTATCGGGCCCGGTGTGCTCGCCTTCATCGGCGTACAGCCCGAGGATGACGAGGCGAGTGCGCGGCGCCTGATTGAACGCATTCTCGGGTACCGGATTTTTGCCGACGAGACCGGCCGCATGAACCGCGCCTTGCGCGATGTCGCGGGAGGTCTGCTGCTGGTGCCACAATTCACACTCGCCGCGGATACCCGCAAAGGCACGCGCGCGAGCTTCACCAGCGCCGCACCTCCGACGCTGGGTGAAGCACTCTTCCAGACTTGCGTGGAGTTTGCCCGCAACCAGCACCTACTCGTGCAGACCGGCCGCTTCGGGGCGGACATGCAGGTTGCGCTCGTCAACGATGGCCCGGTCACCTTCTGGCTCGAGGCCTGAACCCAAGAGGAGCCCTGCATGGATACCGCGTGGCCGATCGATCTCGTCGCTTACAAGCGAACCCCCGAATTCACCGAGGAAACCGTGCCTGCGGCGCTCCTGCGCGACCACCGCACCAAGCCCGGTGTATGGGCGCGGATTCTCGTGCTCGAGGGCGCGCTGCACTATCAGGTGGACAGCCTGGGGATCTCGGAAACGCTCACGCCAGACCAGCCCGGCAAGGTGTATCCGGAAGTGCTGCACCATGTGCGGCCCTTGGGCCAAGTCCGTTTTCTGGTGGAATTCCACCGCCAGGCAGGAGCCGCGCCGGTGGACGGGACGGAGCACACGCCGACGTGAAGCGCCTGCTGGTCGTCTATCACTCGGCCTCGGGCGGTACGCGTCAGTTGCTGGAGGCCGTGCTCGAGGGGGCGCGTGATCCGGAAGCGGGCGAGGTGGATATTCTCGTCCGCCCAGCCTTGTCGGCGACAGCGGAGGACGTGCTGACGGCCGATGGTCTGTTGCTCGGCACGCCCGAGAACTTCGGTTACATGTCCGGTGGCTTGAAGGACTTCTTCGACCGCATTTACAACCCCTGCCTGGAACACACTGCCGGGCTGCCCTTCGGACTCTTCATCCGCGCCGGCAATGATGGTCGCGGGGCGGAGCAGGCGGTGCAGCGCATCGTCACCGGCCTGCGTTGGCGCCAGGTGGCGCCCGTGCTCATCGCCCGCGGTCCGCTCGAAGACACGGCACTCCACGAGGCCCGCGAACTGGGACTCAGCCTGGCGGCCGGCCTTGCCGGGGGTATTTTCTAGAAGCGGCATTTCCGGACCGGAAGCGCATCTTTTCGACAGTCGCGCGCGAGCTCACTGCACCTATAATGAAGGCGCTCAGGGCTATCTGAACAAGGATGCGTCATGACTGCGAACAACACCGTCCGCCTGCCGACAGGAGACGCCGGAACGCCGCTCCGCGATATCCGCAAGACCGGACTTGATCCGGATTTCTGGTATCCGGTCGCCCACAGTCGAGAGATCAAGCCCGGCAAGGCCCACGCGGCTGCCTTTGCCGGCCAAGCCATCGTGCTGGTGCGGGGCAAGGAGGGCCGGGTCTTCGCCCTTGAAGACCGCTGTGCCCATCGTCAGGTGCCCCTGCATGTGGGCGAAGTGGTCCCCGAAGGCATCAAGTGCGGCTATCACGGCTGGACCTACGACTTCACCGGCCGCTGCGTCAGCGTGCCCTATCTCGACCAGTGCGCAAGCAAGCCGAACAGCGTCAAGGCCTACCCCTGCCGCGAGGCCTATGGTCTGGTGTTCGTCTTCCCCGGTGACAGCGCCAAGGCGAACGAGGTGGCTTTCCCGGAAGTGCCGTCCGCCAACGACCCCGCCTACAAGACGCGTTATCTCAATCGGCGCGTGAACTGCCACTACAGCTTCATGCATGAAAACCTGATGGACATGAACCATCAGTTCCTGCACCGCAAGCTGATGGGCGGGATCAGGACGATATTCCTCGGCGTGCGCAGTGGCCCGAACTGGATCGAGGCCGACTACACCTTCAAGCGCAACGCCGGTACGCAGCCACTGGGCGAGAAGTTCATGCTGGGCAAACGGCCGGAGGCGCAGGAAGGTGAGCGTGACCTGATGACCATCCGCACCGGTTATCCCTACCAGACATTGCGCTTCTGGACGGCCGGCAGTACCCATCCGGCGCTGGATCTCTGGAACTGCTACATCCCGCTGGACCGCGCCCAGCGCAGCAACCATACCTATGGCTTGATGATGATTCGCCGCCCGTCCATTCCCGGTCTCATCAACCTGTTGTGGCCAGCAATCGTATGGTTCACCGATGGCATCTTTGCCGAGGACCGCTTCATCTGCGAACTGGAGCAAGCCGCGTTCGACGCCCAGGGCGAGGATCAGAACCAGGAGATCTTTCCGGCTATCCGCGGCCTGCGCCGCGTGCTGGTGGAAAACGGCATTCCGCTGGAAACCTGATCCTTCACCTGCCCGGGTCAGGGACAGACCTCGTGCGCACTCAGCGGCGCACGATGCCCTGCTGCGCGGCAT
>Ga0315909_10000902_pt1 | contig 39783 bp, 59 predicted proteins | sample LakEriMetagenome_11_FD_203527 | JGI IMG/M metagenome (GOLD analysis project Ga0315909, IMG submission 203527) | Freshwater fungal communities from buoy surface, Lake Erie, Ohio, United States - Buoy 2 MA125 | ecosystem: Environmental > Aquatic > Freshwater > Lake | place: USA: Lake Erie, Ohio... | reverse complement strand
CGGCGAGGGCAAGGTGGTCGTCACGTCGTCAAGCAATGACGTCGCTTTCGAAGTCGGCACGGTAACCATCTACAGCCGACTCGTCGAAGGGCGATTCCCGAACTATCGCCAAGTCATCCCGCAGAACCCCGCGCACAAAGTCGAGATCCCATGCGGGCAGCTTTACCGGGCAGTTCGCCAAGCGGCAATCATGGCCAGCGAGGAAAGTGTCGGCGTCGTGTGCGAGTTCTCGCACGGAAAGCTCACCTTGCAAAGCAACTCGGCCGGCGCTGGCCGGTCAAAGGTTGAAGTGCCGATCGAGTTTAGCGGCGGCAATGTCCGCATCAGCTTCTCGCCGAAGTTCCTCACCGACATGCTCAAGGTGCATGACGGTGAGGCAGTTGTCTCGATCATGTTCACCGACGAAAAGCTGCCGACTGCGTTCCTGGTCGACGAATCTTACCTCTATGTCATCGCGACGTTGGCAGGGGCTGGAAGCTGATATCGGCGGCGGGTGTGGAGACGAGTGCGGTTTGCGGGAGGAATCGAATGCGCAAGGAAGTAATCGATCACGACGACGTCGATCGAGAGGCGGGCGGAATGACCTACATGAACGAAATCGAGCCCTTCGCCGCCGAGTGGATTCACAACCTGTACCCCGACGCGACGGTGGACACGCGGAGTATCACGGATGTTCAAGCAGCCGATGTTCGAGATTTTCGACGAGCCCATTTCTTCGCCGGCGTTGCGGGATGGGAGCTTGCCTTGCAGCTCGCCGGATGGCCGGGCGATTGGCCGATCTGGTCGGGATCTTGTCCCTGTCAGCCCTTCTCGGCAGCCGGCAAACGGCAAGGGGTCGAAGACGAGCGGCATCTGTGGCCCGAGTTCTTCCGTCTCATCAACGCTGTCCGACCGCCTTGCGTCATCGGTGAGCAGGTTGCTGGCCGAGGCGGGCTTGAATGGTGGGATGGAGTATCGGCAGACCTGGAAGCGGCAGGTTACACCTGCGGGGCGATCAATCTGGGCGCACACAGCGTCGGGGCACCGCACATCAGACAAAGGCTGTTCTGGGTGGCCGACGCCGGCGGCGAACGAGTTCGAGTGCAACAACCCCGACAAGACGTTAGCGCGAAGGAAAGAGTGCAAAGAGAGAACCGGGAACGGCAACGGGTTCGGGCTCACTCTGGGACAGATTGTTCACACAACCGGCTGGAACACGCCCCGAGCGACGGACGGCAGCAACGGCGGCCCGAACCAAGCCGGGGGAGCGTTGCCGGCGGATGCGGCGTTGGCGCTTTCGGAAATGGCCCTTGGAGCGACTACCGCCTCGTCCCCTGCCTCGACGGCAAGACGCGGCGTGTTGGACGCGGCGTTCAGCCGTTGGCTCATGGGATTCCCCGAGAACTGGGACCGCTCATCGCCCGGCTGGGAAAGTTGGGAGTTGATCCAAAAGACGCTCGCCGGATCATCCGAGACGCCCGGCGGAATCGCGTCGGTCGATTGAGGGGATACGGCAACGCCATCGTGCCGCAGCTAGCGGCGGTGTTTCTGCGGGCGGTGATGGAGGAAATTGGGAGATGATTCCTGAATCCATGAAGGATTTGAAAAAAGCGATTCAACCGATCTGTGTGGACTTGTTCTGCGGAGCCGGAGGGCTTTCAGAAGGTCTCCGACAAGCTGGTTTTCGCACACCTCTCGCCGTCGATTTTGACGAGCACAGTCTAAAGACCTATAAGGCAAATCACCCCGAAACGGAAACGCTCTGCGAAGACGTCACCCTCCTCCCTGCCTCAAAAATCCTTGAAGCATGCGGTGGTCAGGAGCTTGATCTCTTGACGGGCGGACCGAGTTGCCAGGGCTACAGCACCCACGGCAAGCGGAAAGAGGACGACCCTCGCAATTTCCTCTTCGAGCACTTCGTTCGTCTGGTCGGTGAAGTGCAGCCGAAATGGGTGATGATGGAAAACGTCCCTGGCTTGCTGACGTTTCGCGGCGGGCATTTCAAACGGCTTATCTACCAGGCGTTTGATGAGATCGGTTACAAGGTCGAGGCGAAAGTAATGGTCGCCGCTGACTACGGAGTGCCTCAGCTTCGACGCCGAATCTTCTTCCTTGCCACGCGGACCGGTGTGCCCATCAGCTTCCCGGAACCGACGCACGGTGAGGCGGGACTTTTCGACGTTCAACCGCACGTGACAGTGGAAGAAGCGATTGGCGATTTGCCCTTGATGAAGGGAGAACTCCGCCGTGATGGCTGGGAGTACCTGCATCCACCGTCGTGCTCATATCAAAAGTATGTTCGTTCCAATTGCAAACAATTGACCATGCATCAAGCGAACGGGGTTTCAGAACAAGCAAGCAAAGTCGTCCCCTTTGTCAAGGAGGGTTTCGGACTTCGTAGCGTTCCGACCGAACATCTTCCCGACCGCTTCAAGAAGATGAGACGCATCAACTCCGGGGAACTCCGCCAGGACTGCACTACGCTGTACCACCGCCTTGCGAGAAACAAGCCCGCGTACACGATCACATGCTATTTCCGCAACGTGGCGTCAGGGCCGTTCATCCATCCTCTTGAAGATCGAAGTCTCTCCTACCGTGAAGCAGCCCGCCTCATGTCCTTTCAGGATCGCTATCAATTCCATGGAGTGAGTATCGCTCGCCAGATCGGCAACGCTGTCCCCCCTCTGCTGGCGAAAGTCTTCGGAAAGCACCTGTGTCGTCTCTTGAACATACAGACTTTCAAACAGCGAGTCGAGAAGATCGACAAGCATTTGGGGGAAGAACAATGACAAACGAAGCGAAGCAAGAGGAGAGGGACCGCTGCCGCAAGGAAATTGACGATGCATTCGACGAATTGCGACGAGAGGTCATTTCGGTGCTGTCAATCATGGACGGCCTCGCGGGTTTCGGGGTATTCAGCAGCGATGGCGACGAGGGCAGTTTCCGCCGATGCCGCGATCGGTTGCGAAAGGCGGTTGACCAATGACAACAACAACAACCTGCCCGATCTGCCTGCGCGACGACCTGCGGCAGACGCGAACCGGCAAGCTGCCAGGCCACGGCAACGGACCATGTCCAGGATCAGGCCGCACGCTTTCGGAGATCGTCCGCGGCCTCGAAGCGGCCAACAAAACGCTGTTGCACCGAATTCGCGTGTTGGCGCGGCAGAACGACCGAATGCGTCGGCATGCGGAGATCATCAAGCGGTCGGCGCTGGGGATGACGCGGATTTCGTCGGCGACGAAGCGGGGGAAGGTGTGAGCGTCTTTTTCAACGAACACGACCCGTTCGCCGCCGATTGGCTGCGGAACCTTTACCCGTCCGCGACTGTGGACGACAGGAGTATCACGGATGTTTCTCCAGCCGATGTTGCCGGGTTTCGACGATGCCACTTCTTCGCCGGCGTTGCAGGATGGGAACTCGCCCTCGAACTCGCCGGATGGCCCGACGAATGGCCCGTCTGGACGGGTAGTTGCCCGTGCCAACCGTTCTCGGCAGCCGGCAAGCGGAAGGGGGTCGAAGACGAACGGCACCTGTGGCCCGAGTTCTTCCGGCTCATCGACGCCGTCCGACCGCCTTGCGTCATCGGTGAGCAGGTTGCTGGCCGAGGCGGGCTTGAATGGTGGGATGGAGTATCGGCAGACCTGGAAGCGGCAGGCTACACCTGCGGGGCGGTCAATCTGGGCGCACATAGCGTCGGGGCGCCGCACATCAGGCAGCGATTGTTCTGGGTGGCCTACGCCGGTGGCGAACGAGTTCGAGTGCAAAGACCCGGGCAAGACGTTAGCGCGAAGGAAAGAGTGCAAAGAGAGAACCGGGAACGGCAACGGGTTCGGGCTCACTCTGGGGCAGATTGTTCACACAACCGGCCCGAACCAAGCCGGGGGAGCGTTGCCGGCGGATGCGGCGATGGCGGGGTGGGCAACACCCATGGCAGCGACGCCGGGGGCCGGCAACTGCGACTACAGCCGGTCAGTGGAAGCGGCAATGGGGCTGCGGCCGGGGAAGAACGAACCGCTGACGGGGTGGCCGGCCACGACAAAAACCGACGCGGAGCGGCATCCGAGCCCAGGAGGATTCACAACCAAAAACATCACGCTCAATCATGCGGTCCTTGGAGCGACTACCGCCTCGTCCCCTGCCTCGACGGAAAGACGCGGCGTGTTGGACGCGGCGTTCAGCCGTTGGCTCATGGGATTCCCCGAGAACTGGGACCGCTCATCGCCCGGCTGGGAAAGTTGGGAGTTGATCCAAAAGACGCTAAGCGAATGATCCGCGAGGCGCGGCGGAATCGGGTGGGGCGGTTGAGTGGATACGGCAATGCCATCGTGCCGCACGTCGCGGCGGTGTTTCTGCGGGCGGTGATGGAGGAGATTCGGGCGAGAAGTGAAAACCAAACCCTAAAAGGAGAACGAAATGTATAGCGTCGATTTCCAGATCATCGGCACGATGCCGCTACTCATGCACTCGGACGACGATGAGCGGCGCGTTATCGGGCGATGTTTGAAGGCGCAACGGAAAACGACGCAGACGTTGCCGCAGAGGAAGGTTGCGGTGTGAGGCTTGCCCACCCGGCATGGCGTGGCTGGGCGAACTGAGGGAGTGAGCGATGAAGATGTACGTTCTTTACGACAGTCGAGCTAGAACAGGCGACCCCGACAAAGCGAGCGTCCTGGATACCGCGAGAAGCGAAGACCAATGCCGTCGACGAGTGAAGTTCGGCGGGGCGGTGTGGTTCGAGTACGACAAGGAACGTGACGGAGAGTTGATCAACCCGCGAATTCGGGAAGACCTTTGAGGGAGAAGCGAAGATGAAAGGAGAAGAAGAATGGATGAAGTCGAGTTGAACCATTGCCCAAAATGCGGATTGCCGCGATCCGGTCCAGACTGGCTCAGTCAGCTTCTTTACCCGTCGCGTTTCGGTCCAGACCTATGCTGGTCGCTGCAACTGCGAGATGCGTTCATTCAGACCGACAAGTGTAGGGAGCGAGAGGCGGCGCGCCAACGGCCAGCCGGAGACCAACCCGCATTGAACAACCCGCAAGGAGGTTTACCATGAACACAATGTCCAGCCTTGAACGATACCGCCGCGACATGGAAGCCGCCATCGAAAACGCCGCCAGGCGCGCGCCGGAAATTGACGCCATCCCCGAAGCGGTCTTGTGCGACGAATGCCAGACCTTTCGCACAGTCAACGCCAGCCGCACATGCGGTCTGTGTTGCCGCTTCCCCCTCTGGCAAGCGGCAACAGCCGCAGACAAAATCAGAACGGCAGCAGCGGCATCGTCCGCTTCGTGCCCAAATCCGGTTTCGCGTCGCCAGATTGAAAGAGGGGCAGCCCGTAGGCGAATCGAGAAATCAACACGGCGAGTTTGCCAGCTGATCCCGGTGCGTGCTCAGTCGGCAACGCCGCGTGATCCAGAGGCATCAACGGATCGTCTTGATGCTCGATCACGGCCCGAGGACGGCCGCGAGACTCCTGACCAACGCACGCCGAGCACCGAGGCCGGCCCTCTACCCGCACAACCTGATGCCGCAGCCCCAGCGACACAACCGCGTGACGGTAACGTAGCGTATCGCGAAGACACACCGCCGGCCGATCACAGACTGAGCACACCGACAACCGCAGCCGCGGCACAATCGACGCCCCACGAGCCATTGAGCACGCTCCTTCCTGGATGTGAATCGCCCCACGGTCAATATTACCAAAAGTTATGACCTTGTCACTACCATGAGCGAAAGTAATACTAGCATCGGGGGTTCTGGGGGAGATCGTGAAGGGGGCGGCATGGTCGGAGAAAACTCACCAGTGGAGCCTGACCAATGCACCTGACCATCACGCACCACAGCACTTATGGAGGCCAATCATGAAGACTCTGACCCTCGAAGAACAGGCTACAAATGCCGCGACCTTGCACCATATCGGCATGGTCCAATCGCTGATCCACAAGTTCGTCAAAGAACTGCTCGACCGGGCGGACGTGCACGACCAATCGAAACTTGCAAGCCCGGAAGTCGAGTTATTTGCCGAGTGGACCCCGAAACTCGCGGGCAGTACTTACGGATCGGCCGAGTACGAAAGTTTTCGCAAAGCGTTGGGGCCGGCCTTGGACCATCACTACGCGAAGAACCGGCACCATCCCGAACATTTCAAGAACGGCATCGACGACATGAGCCTGGTCGATATTGTCGAGATGTTTTGCGACTGGAAGGCCGCGACGATGCGACACAACGACGGGAATCTTCGCAAGAGCATTTCGCACAACGCGAACAGGTTTGGGATGTCGCCACAACTCGTCAAAATCCTTGAGAACACCGTGGATACAGTTGGGGAATAGTCAAAATGATCCGACGTCGACCGCCTCGCCCCGGAGGTGAAAAAATGAAGCCAGAAGAGAAGGCGGTGAAAGCAATCGAGTCCGATCCTCCGCGACTCCGAGGTTTTGACTATTTCGCGGCGTACCTGGCCAACGAAATTGGGAAAGACCTGTTCTGAAACTTGCCGGTGCCGAAACATCATCACCGTGGCGGGGGCGATGATGAGGCCCAGCAATGCAACTCGGCGACGGCGACCTGCATCCCGGCAAGGCGAATATGCGCCTCATCCGCCGGGCAATCAAAAACGGATGGAACGTCCCGGAAGAGTACAAAGCCGCCGTCGTCGAGCAGATGGCGAAGGTCGCCACGGAATCGGACGATGAGCGGAACCGGATCGCGGCGTCGAAAGTGCTCGTGGCGGCGGATTCGGTCGATGCGCGGTTCCAGCAAGCGTCGGACAAGCCGGATCATCCGTCTACGGTGGTGAACGTCACGACGGCCGTTCAGGTCGCCAATTATGTCGAGCCGACTTCCAACGCAAGACGAATTGAAGAGGCTTTGGCCCTACTTGACAGTGCCAGAGCGAGAGCGCTGGCTGAGCCTGATGGGGCCAAGAACGACGAAGTACATGGAGACTCAGCAGCCGACGTCCCGCCAGAGACAATTCCTATCGATGGATTGTCTTGAAGCGTTCTACGGCGGGGCGGCGGGGGGCGGGAAGTCGTCCGCGTTGCTCATGGCGGCGCTGCAATTCGTCGACATCCCCAATTACGCGGCCGTGATCTTTCGGCAAAGCTACACGGATCTCGCCTTGCCCGGAGCGCTGATGGATCGGGCTTTCGACTGGCTTCTCGGAACTGATGCCAAATGGTCGGCCCAGGAGAAGCGATGGACGTTTCCCAGCGGGGCAACGCTGTCATTCGGCTACATCGAGTCGGAAAACGATAAGTACCGATACCGCTCGTCCGAGTTTCAGTTTATCGGCTTCGACGAGTTGACCAACTTCACAGAAACGCAATATCGGTTCTTGTTTTCTCGCTTGCGGCGAGTGCAGGACATTGACGTCCCGCTGCGAATGCGATCCGCCAGCAATCCAGGCGGTGTCGGGCACGATTGGGTCAAGGATCGGTTCGTCGGGTCGCCAGACCATCCTCCGGAAATCGAGGGCGTCTACGTCCCGGCGACGCTCAACGACAATCCCCATCTCGACCGCGAAGAATACACGCGCAGCCTGATGAACCTTGACCCGGTGACGCGGGCCCAGCTGTTGGGCGGCGACTGGGAAGCTTACGAAGGCGGCATGTTTCAGCGGGAGTGGTTCGAGATCGTCGATGCGCCTCCGGTTGGCTGCCAATGGTGCCGCTCGTGGGACAAGGGCGGGACGGCTGGCGGCGGAGATCCGACGGCGGGCGTCAATATCGGCAAGTCGCCGAACGGCATCTACTACATCGAGGATGTTGTCCACGGCCAATGGGGGAGTTTCGAACGAGAGTCGATCATCAAGCAGACGACAATCGCCGACGCCGAGCGGCTTGGAGAGCGAAACTATCAAGTCCTCCTTGAGCAAGAGGGCGGTTCTGGCGGCAAGCACTCCGCCGAAATAACCGTGAAGGATCTTGCCGGCTACAAGGTAAGCGCCGAACGGTCGACGGGAGACAAATCCGTCCGCGCCGGCCCGCTGGCATCTCAGGCGCAGGCCGGCAACGTGAAGCTTGTGAGGGGAAAGTGGAACAGGGCTTTTCTGGACGAATTGTGCCTGTTTCCCCACGGCTCGCACGACGACCAGGTCGACGCCGCGGCATCAGGCTTCAACCGGCTGGCTTTGCATGTTCCGAAGCGGCTGGCGGTGTGGTAGGCTTTGGGGGAGAAAAGGAAGGCCGGAAGCCGTGGAGGAGCCGAATGGCTGGCGAAATCACGATTGAGAGAACGATTCCGCTTACCTCTACCGGGTGGGGCAGGTGTGACACGATCGTCAAGACGGCCGACATGGATGCAGCGTGGTCCGTGTTCAAGGCGTGCGAGAACGTGATGCTTAAGATAGTCGACAGAGCCGCGAAGGCGGGTGGCAACTGCTCGGGGTTCACGGTCGGCGAAATGAGCATCAAGAGCATCAAGGCGGCGGACTCTGTTCATGCCGACGTTGCCAGCGTTGACGTCATCATCACGACCTACGACAAGGAAACGACCAACGCCGTTTTGGATGCGTGCCGGGATGCTTTTGGGGATTCGGCGGCAAAAATCGTCCTTTTCGATGTTGATCGATGTCATTCGCTGTCCGCCTCCTTGAAGATGCGACGCGAGTCCGATTTTCGGAACCGATTGATCAACATTGCCCTGGTTGCAATTATCGGCATTGTCGCGATCGTGGCTTGCGGGGCGGCGGTTGAAATCGTGCACGAATTGTCGGCTGGCAACATCGCTGCCCAGGAGGCCCCATGACAACCACAGGAATGATCCGCAAAGCGGCGTCCCGACCGGAAGCGCACTCGCACGACGTGCGAGTGACGAGTGACGACATTCGCCCAAGCCATCCCGGTCAATGCTTCTGGTGCGGCGGCGGTCGCGGCGATCGCCATGCCCCAGAATGCGCTACTGTGGTGTCGCTGGTCGAGTACGACGTGATGGCGCAGTGTGAGCCGCTGTCGAACTTGTGGCGAAAAGTCGGCGAACTCAAGGCTTACGAGCCGGCGTCATGGACGGATGCCACTTGCGAATCGTATCGCGACAAGTATCACCACTTGGACGGGGTCGTATTCACCGAACCAGTCTTCTGCCTCAATCGGCCGCTCCGATTCGTGGTGAGGGCTCGTGAGGCAGTGACCTTGTCTGCATGGAGCGCATGGGGCCCATGGTGGCGGCTTGTTCGTCGATCGTGGTCTGGAGTGCCTGGATATGATCCACGAAACCCTTAAACAAGTCGCCGACGCCATTGTCGCCGGAATGGCGGTCATGATCCTGGCCGTCATCATTCCCGCAGCAATCGGCTGGTGCATCGGCGTGCCTTTGGCGATTGTCGTGTGGCTGGTGCGTATGGCGTTGTGAGCGTCAATCCCTCATCACCGTGGCAGGGGGTGAGGGAGATTCGACGTGCAACTGACCCGATCCCTTTTCGGATTCCTTGGCGGCATCGTCAAGGCTCGCCGCGACCGCGTTATCGACGTGATGCCGGCATGGTCTGGCGCGACGACCGCCGCCCTCAACAATTCATGGCAGCGAATCGAGCAGGTCAATCATTTCCGCGGCTGGAATTACGTCGCGATCAAAGCCATCGCGGAGGAAGTCGGCGGATTCCAGCCGATTGTCGCCAAGCGCCACGCAGCCGCCGACGTGCGATCAGCCTACCGAAAGGCTCTCGCCAGCGGCCGTGATCGTCGAGATGTCAACGCCGAATTTCAGAGCCGTTTTCTGACGGCCAACGCACGGCGAAAAGCGTTGACCAACATCAGGTCCGACGACACCCTCGAACAGGTCAGCCAGGACCATCCGCTCTACCGAATCCTGCTCAACCCGAACGGCCCGGATGTCGCCTGGACTTTCTGGTACAAGGTCATGATGTACCTGGAACTAACCGGGGCGGCGTACATGTGGGCTCCGCCGGCGAAAATCAACGTCGATGACCGGCCGAGTCAGCTTTGGGTTCTGCCGTCGCAGTGGGTGTACGAAATCCCCGGCAAAGACCAGCTAATCGGCGAGTACGAAATTCGGCCGACGAACAGTGTCATGGTCGACGCTGTGGGCGCGTTCGGAGCAGGCTGGTTCCCTGGCGCGGGCGGCATCGAGCGGCGGCCGGCATCGGAAATCATCAAGATTGCGTATCCGTCGCCGTTCTCGATCATCGACGGCTATTCTCCGGTCGGTGCAATCGGCGCATGGATCGACGTCAGCAACAACATCGACCGCAGCCGCGTCCAAACGTTCGCCAACGGAGCATTCCCCGGCGTGGCGCTGGAAATGGACAAGGACGTTGCCAACCCCGACCAGGAGGAGATCGCCCGCGTCAAATCTCGATTCCGGGAGGCGTACCAAGGCGTGCGCAACACCGGCGAAGTGGTTGTGCTGTCGCCTGGCATTCGCGTTGTCCCGTTTTCGCGAACGAATGTCGAAATGGACTACGCCGCGTCAGCCGATCAGGTCCGCGGTTCTCTGATGTCGGCTCATCGCGTGCCGCAATCCATCGCCGGCCTGGTGGAACAATCGACCTACGCAAACGCCGACGCGAGCCGAGCCAATTTTTACGGATCGTGCCTCAAGCCGAAATTGACTCTAGCCGGCCAAGTGCTGACGGAAAAGCTGGCGAAACGGTACAACGACGACCTTGTGATTTACTGGGACGATCCGACTCCCAACGACCCGGAAATGCGTCTGCGAAAATACGAAACGATGCACCGAAACTCCGTCGTCACGCCGAACGAGTGGCGACAGGCTGAGGGCTTCGAGCCGTGGGAGCACGGTGGAGACGATCCGGTCGGGAACCCGATGTCGGCGCAGCCGCTTGGATGGGCGACGGGGGAACAGCCAATGGACCAGATGCAGCAACTGATGGGCGGCGGTGGCATGGGCGGCGGAATGGGCGATGGCGGAGGAATGGGCGGCGAGCAAACCGGCGACGCCGGCGATATCGCGGACATTTTTGGAGGCGGGATGCAATGAGCGAGCTTTTGGAATCTCCGCTTTACCGCCGCATAGACGCCAGCGTCGAGACGGTCGACCTACCCGAAGAGGCGAAAGCCGAACTCGAATCCATCGCCGGCGGGGACTCGAAAAACGCCGCCCAGGCGATCATGCAGGCCCGCCTGCGTCGAGAGCGGCACAAGGTTCCCCACGCCGTCGCGAAGGCGATCGAGGACATCAAGGCCGGCCATTCGGTGATCCTGTTCACGTCGAGCGTCAACCCTGGCGGCAACGACGAGGCGGGCGTGGTCGACTTGCTGCGCCAGGAATTCGCCAAAAACGGCATCAGCGACGTCGTCGAATATCACAGCGGATCGTCGGCCGACAAAGACGCGGTGCAACAGTTCCAGAGCGGAAAGGCTCGCGTGTTCATCACCACAATCCCGTCGGGCTCGACCGGCATCAACCTGGACGACACGGTAGGCGATCGGCCACGGTCGACGATTGTCATGACGCCGCCCTGGACGGCTCTTGAAAACCTTCAGATTCCCGGCCGGACGCTGCGATTGACGACCAAAAGCCGATCAAAGATTCGTTACCTCTTCTCGAACACGAAGGTTGACATGCACAACTACAAGCTGCTGTCGAACAAGATGAAAACCATGCGATCCGTCGTCGAGGGCGAGACGCACAAACTGGACCTGCCGACGCCGAAATCCATCCGCCGCGGACTTCTGGCGTCTCCGATCTACGCCCGTGCGGCAGTTGTCAAGGATTCCTTGACAACTCGTTTCGTCGCCAAATCGCTCGGCGATCGCGCCGCACAGCCGGACGACGGCGGCGAGCAAGAGAGGATCGATCTCATCGCCGACATCCTGGGGCACTGGTACGATGAAGCTGACCCGCCGATGTCGCGAAAGTCGCTCGCCGTTTACGTCGTCAAGGCCACGGCACGCAAGGATGGCGAGACGTGGGAGACTTCGGGGCGGTTCTACAAGCGGCAGGGCGGGCGAACTTTCCGCATCGCCAACCCGAACGCCGGCGCGGCGACAACCAAGCCGCAGTCGGCCCAGAAGCAACAGGCAGCCGGGGCGAAGAAGCCGGCTGCGCCGAAGCGTGCCGACAGCCAGCAGCAAGCCCGGCAGGCGGCAACGGCAATCCTCAAGACCCCCAGGGCCAGCGACTCGGAACAGGCGAGGGCGACAGCGCAGGAACTTATCGGGCATCTGTCGAAAATGACGATTCCGCAACTCAAGGAACTGAAAACCGAACTCGGCATCAAGGGGGCGAATCCGAAGTTGAAGGCGCAGATTGTCGAGCAGATTCGCGGACATCAGGAGTTGGCGGCCACTGCCGAGCCGGCGGTCGCGCCTGCCGAGAAGCCAGCGCCCAGCCCATCGCCATCGCCGCCGTTGTCCGCCGAAGAATTCCGCGGCGAGTTCGCGCGGGCGATGAAGCGGGTCGAGTCGAGGTCCAGCCGGCCAAACTTCGTGTCGCTGGTGGATCTGCGGAAGGAGTTGCCCAATATCTCGCGCGAGGATTTTGACCGCCACCTGTATCAACTCCGCCGATCCGGTCTGTACACGACGACGGGAGCCGAGGGACGGGGCGGGTTGAAGCCCGAAGAGCGTGAAGCCGGCATCGTCGAAGATGGCGTGCTTCAGCTATTCCTTTCGCGGCGCCGAGACGGTGACGGCGGCTACCCAGCCGAGAACGACCATTTGATGCCGCCGCCCAAGCCGGCTCCCGCGAAGACGGCCCGGTCGCAAGAGGACCAGATGCGGCCAGCGGCGCCAGCAAAACTCGGCACGTTCGGAAGCCGGCCAGCGAAACCGGCGACGCAACCCAAGCCGCAAGCCAAGCCGCAATCGTCGGCAAGCGACAACACCGACATGGACGCGATCGGGGTCGCCTACAAGGATCTCGGCTATCTCCGCGAGTACGACAACGGGTTGATTCCGCTGCCTCGGCTCTACGACCAGGTGCGGTTCGACGACAACGGTAACCCTCGCCCCGGATTCACGCCCGAGCGATTCCAAAAACTCGTCCGCAAAATGCGAGACAGCGGCCAGATTCAACTCCAGGTCATCAATGAGCCTCACCTGATGGACGATCCGCACGGCGTCACCGTTAAGGACGGGGATGATAATATGTATTTCATGTTCAAGCCGGCGCAACCCAAGCCGCAATCGGACACATGACCAACGCCAAATACATCACCGTTCCCGGCCATAGCCAGCAACTCCCGACTGGCCACTTTCTCGCCCGCGGCCTGCATCCGGCGTTGTCGTCCCTTCTCCAGGTCGCGGCGGGCCAAATTCACGCGTGGCGCCCCGTCGATCTCAACGCCCACATGACGGCCCTTGCTGCCGGGTTCGTCGATGTCATCTGGCACTACTATCGCGACGGCATGCGGCATCGGGCACGAGACATCCTTGCGGCGATCAGTCGCGCCAAGGGCGGTCGATTGCCTCTGGTCCGAAAAAACATCTCGCTCGGCATTCAGGGCATGGACGCGGCGTTCGACCTGTCGCGGCCGGAGGTCGTCGAATCCATCCGCCGAGCGGCGTTCGACCTGGCTCAATCAACGCTACAGACCGCGACCATGCACGCGACGGAAGCAGCAAATGCGGCAAGAAACGCTGTCGCGGAGGGAGTGGGGGCAGGCGATGCCACGCGAGACCTGAATCGGCGTCTGTTCCAGATTTTTGCCGACCCGGCGAAGGCTGCCCGCATTGCTCAGACGGAGGCGAGTCGCGGTTTTCACGCCGGGGCGATGGAAGCGGCGCGGGCGTCTCGCGTCGTTCGCGGCCTGCGGTGGCTCGCGTCGTCGGATGCGTGCGACATCTGCCGCGGGCTCAACGGAAAAGAAGTAGGCATCGGCGAAGCGTTCGCGAAGATCGGCAAGCCTGGGCCGTATCAGATGATCTACCACCCGCCGGCTCATCCGCATTGTTTAACTGGAGAAACGGCCATACAAGTCTCTGGGGCGGTCGGTGCCTTCAAGGCGTTTTACCGTGGCCCCCGTGTTCGGATCGTATTGGCCAGCGGGGATAGCCTCACCTGTACCCCAAATCACATGTTCCTTACCGTCGAAGGGTTCGCCTTTGCATCGTCGCTGGTGAAGGGAGATGACATAATCGCGTGCCCCGACGCCGAGCGGCTTATCCTTGACGGACCAAATAATTACCGGAAGCCAACCCGAATCGATCAAGTAGTCGGTTCGTTCTCGGAATCTCGCGGAGTGCTTCGGCGAGTTGTGCCAGTTGCCCCCGAATACCTCCACGGCGACGCGGCTTTCTGTGAGGGCAACATCGATGTTGTACATGCCAACGGCCTTGGTCGAAACGAAATCGATCCCCGCGGCGGTCAATTCGTCTCCGAGCCAGACTTCCAGGGTGCTGCGGTTGGCCTTGGTTCGCTCATTGGACGCAGCACGCTTGATGCGCTCTTCGATAGAGTGCTTTCGGCCACGGGCCGCTTCGTTGGCCGCAGCCGTGAATCGCTTGCGGTCCTCTTTGCTCATCGTCGCGTATCGCTTGGAAAGGACGCTAGCCATCGTTTCCGTGATGCCGCGAATGCGGACTGCTCTCTCCCGGAGGCATCGGTAAATGACCTGTCGCGACACGCCGAAAATCTTCGCCAACTCGTTGTTGCTAGTTCCGGCCTCATAACGACGAACAAGATCGTCGACATCCAATTCGACCCTGGCGGCCATGTCATCCCCGTATACGACATACAGACACAAAGTTCTCTGTATATTGTATCTGGTGGACTAGTTTCGAGCAACTGCTTCTGCACGACAACGTCGGTGATTTCATCGGCGGACATTGACGATCGGGCAATGGCGGTCTTGCAAACTATGGCGTTTGGGCCAGCGTCGACGTCGACGGGAGTTGACATCGGCCTGACGTTCGGGCGAAGGACGTGAAGTCGAGTTGAACAGCGGCACAAAAATGGTAGCGTCGTTGCCATGGCATCCGCCGTCATCAAAGAGCTGCGCCGCCGCAATCGGAAGGACTTCGGTCCCGCCGCACTTCTTGCCGCCCCCCTCGGCAGCGACGGCGCGGTCTCTTTCACTTCGCCGCAGGCCCTAGCCGTCCCCGGAAGCATCTCCGATCAAGACGTCTGCGCGTCGTTCGTTGTCGTCAGCCGCACAGAGGACCGCGAAGGCGACGTCATCGAGCCAAATGGGTGTATGCCCCACTTGGCCGATTACAAGCGAAACCCGGTCGTTCTCTACGAGCACGACGCCAAGCTCGGCGCGGTCGGGCGCAGTTCGCATCCGCAAAAAGGGTTCTTTTTCGACGTCCATGACGACAAGATTGTCGCCAAGTGCTTTTTCCACCTGCAACCGTTCCACGGCGAAAACCTGTCGGCTGAGTGCTGGGAACTGGTTCGCCGAGGATTCCTGCTCGGCGCTTCTATCGGCTTCCTGCCGGTCCAGTCGCATCGCCGGGCGAAGGGGTTGCATTTCTCCGAATGGCGGCCTACTGAATGGTCGTTGACGTTTCAGCCAGTCAACGCGGGCACGCTGAACGAAGATGTGTTGCGGATGTCCCTTTCAAACGGCATTATCAAGTCTCAAACCATGAAGCGCACGGCGAGCTTGATCCTGCCGCCGAAAAAAGTTTGGTCTCCGGGAGCGATGATCGACATGAGCAGCCTCAAGACCGCGGCAATCGAGTTCGACACCGAAGTCTACACCGAGTCGCAGGCCGAGCGATTCTTGCGAGCGAAGGGATACAGCAAGTCTTTCGTCGAGAAAACCGAACTCCCCGGATTGCTGATCTACGGATCGCCCGATTTTGAACTGCAAGCCGGCAGCCGCAAGTCGCTGGGCAAGGGCGTGGCGGCGCTGCTCGGCGTTCGGAAAGCGTATGGCGATGACGAGGATGAGGACACCGACGACGTGCCGGTCGACGAGACGCCCGACGAGATGGACATGCCGGTCGAGGAGCCATCCGAAGAGGTTCCCGCCGACGAAATCCCGGATGAAGACGTTCCGGTCGATGAGGATGTGCCGGTCGACGATGAGTCGGTGGACGACACGGCTACCGCGCAGGACCAGGTCAGATCGCTGCTCGACGTCATCAAGCACTTTGAAGCCCTTTTGGCGGAGATGCCGAATCTCAGCTTTCACCCCGAACTGTCGCCCGTTACCGAAAAACTCCGCAGCCAGGCCGAGCAGATCGTCGCCGAACTGACCGAGGCGTTCAAAACCTACCACGCCGACGACGCAATGGAACTTCTGAAGTCGGGCGGCATGGGTGACGACCAGGCGCCTCCGCCGCCCGTGGACGACATGCCGATGGACGAGCAGGTCGTCAATGACCCGGTCGACGACATGGATGAGGATGAAGTCCTCAAGGCTCTTCAGGCTGCCGGCGAACGGCTCAAGCCGGTCAAGAGCGGCATGGCGAAGCTTCGGAAGGCTTTTGGAGTCGTGGCGTGAAGCCGGAAATCGAACAGGCGTTGAACAAGGCTTTCGACGACGCTAAAGTCATGTCGTCACGGCCCGACGCCTACGGAAAATTTGGGGTCATTTGGGACGTCAAGCAAGGGCGCCCCATCTTGCTGAGGCCGATTATGGAGCCAACCGTGGCTCTCGACCGGCAAGAACGCGAAAGTTAAAAAGCCGAACCGACAACCACGCCGAGCGGCGCGACCGCAGGCGGGACGGCAAGGCAAATCAATCACCGGCGGACTTTCCAGCGACCGACAAACGGACCTGGGAAACACCTCATACGAGGTTTTTCCGGGTCCGCCCTGTTTTCACAGGGACGTCTCACCATGTCGAAGGAAGTTCTCACCGCTGTCAAGTCGCTGGCCGGCGACGTCGCGAACGTCTCCAAGCAGTTCGGCGAAGTCTCGGGCCGGATTGACAAAGTCGAAAAAGCCCTGTCGGCGCCAGATCACAATCGCGGCCGGCTTGCGGCCGAGCCGATCGACCACAAGCTCGCCAAGCAGGGCGGATTTCAAACGCCCCGCGAATACCTGACGGCTGTCCTTCAGGCCACCGTGTCCAATCGCGTCGATCCCCGCCTCAAGTCGCTGACCGTCAAAAAGGCGGTTGGGTCCGACGAGGCTTCCGGCGTCCAGGACGCTTACGGCGGCTACCTTCTCCCCATCGGGTTTTCCCCCGAAATCCTCAAGCTCGATCCGGAAGAGGACGTCATCGGCGCGTTGACCCGCAAAGTGCCGATGGACAAGGCCATCATCAAAATCCCGGCCCGCGTCGACAAGAACCACACCACGAGCGTTGCTGGCGGTCTTCGCTTCTATCGTCGCGAGGACACCACGGAAACCTCGTCGAGCCGCACCGAATACGAGCAAATCAGCCTTGAGGCTCACAACCTCATGGGCATCTCGTTCGCCACGGAGGAACTGCTTTACGATTCTCCGACGTCGTTCGCTACGCTCGTCGCCGACGGATTCAAGGATCAGTTGACCTATCACCTGATCAACGAGCGAATCAACGGCACGGGCATTGGCGAGTACCTCGGCGTCATGCGTTCGCCGGCTCTGGTCACGGTCGCGAAGGAAACCGGCCAGGCGGCCGACACCATCACCTATCAGAACGTCGTCAAAATGCGTTCGCGGTGCTGGGGCTACAAAGACGCGGTCTGGCTCGCCAACCACGACACGATGCCTCAGCTCATGTCGATCGCTCATCCGTCCGCGAGTGGCTCCTACATCCCGGCGTGGCAACCGTCGGCCCGCGACGATCACCCCGACATGTTTTTCGGTCGTCCGATTTACTTCACCGAGTACACGGCGACGCTCGGCGATGCTGGCGACATGCTCTGCGTCAACTGGCGAGAGTACCTTGAAGGCACCTATCAGCCGATGCAGACGGCCGAGTCGATCCATGTCCGCTTCGTCAATCACGAGCGGGCGTTCAAGTTCTGGACGCGTAACGCCGGCATGCCCTGGTGGCGTTCGGCGCTCACCCCGAAGAACAGCACCACCACGCTGAGCCCGTATGTCGCGCTCGGCGCCCGCTAACACCGCCCTATCACCGATTCTTCAAGGAGTCTGACAAATGGCGTCTGCCGTTACGACACAAAAACTGTTCGGTCGCAATTCCATCACCATGTACGACCACGATCCGGGCGGGACGTCGGCGACCATCTGTTCGCCCGACGGCGGCACCACGAAACGGGTGGCCGACCTGACCAACTACGAGAACTTCGCCGCCATCGCCATGACCAGCGTTTCGGCGTCGTCGTCCGGCATCACCAAGCTGGAAATCGTCGCGGCCGACGACTCGGCGATGAGCACGAATCTGACCGTTGTCAAGGATTCTGGCACGGTCGAGGCCGACGCTGTTGGCGACATTGTCGTCGCCGAATGCACGGCTGCCGAGGTGCGATCGCTGGGCACCAGCCTGCGATATGTCGCGGCTCGCCTGACCTGCTCGAACTCGGGCGATGAGGCGGTCGTCACTTACCTGCTCGCGAATCCCCGATTCGCCTACCAGGATTTGACCGCGAACCAGATCAGCTAAGGGTGATCCATGGCGAAAGAATCACCCACAAACAACCGAAACGCTCCGCGCGACCAACTGGCGGAGCGTATTTTCGAACGGCTCGTAGTCGACCCGAGGCACACGGCAACGAGGCCTGACGTGCTAGCGGAGCGAGCAGTGGAACTGGCGACGGAATTTTTCAAAGCGACCGAGGAGCGCTGACACCATGCCAACGAAAACGCACTTCCCCCGCGTGGGCGGCAACGAATGGTCGGAGTCTCTTTACCAGCCGAACCAGCCGACCGGCAATGTCCTGTACGTCCACCATTCCGGAACGGCGTCGGGGCCGGGATTTTCGCCGGAAACTCCCTTCTCCACGATCGACGCCGCAATCAATGCGGCCACGGCCAACAACGGGGACGTGATTTTCGTCCTTGAAGGGCACGCCGAAACAATCACCGGCGCCGCGGGTTTCGCGCTGGATGTCGCGGGCGTGTCGGTCATCGGGCTTGGGAACGGCGAAAATCGGCCGGTCATCACGTTCACGACGTCGACCGCCGCGACGGCCACCATCACCGGCGCGAACTGCGTCGTCCGAAACATCGTGTTCAAGAACGATGTCGACGGCCAGGTCGTCATGGTCCCCGTCACCGGGGCCGGCTCGGGGATCGACGGCTGCGAATTCCTCGAAGGGAGTTCGAAACAGTGGGCGATCGCTGTCGACCTCGGCGAAGACCGCACGTTCTGCACCAACAGCTATTTCAAGTCGGTCGCGACCGGGGCGGACTGTGCGATCAAGATCAGCGCCGCCAAGGACCGCATCCGGGTCGTCGGCAACGAGGTGTTCGGCGACTTCAACGACGCCTGCGTCCACAACCCGACATCGGCGGTCGCGACACGGCTTCTCATCGCCGACAACACGCTCACCAACCTGCAATCCGGCGACCACGCGATTGAGCTGGTGTCGGCCTGCACGGGCGTCATCAAGAGTAACGTCGTCAACAGCACGCTCGCCGCGGTCGGCACGCGAACGGCGATCGATCCTGGGGCGTGTTACTGCATCGAAAACTACGGTTCGGACGGCGTCGGCGACGTGTCCGGCGTCCTGAACCCGGCTGCCGACAGCTAAGGAGTGAGCCGTGCCGAATCAGATGGAGCGACGGCTCGCTTACGCCACGTCCCTGCACGACTCGGCGGCGCGAACCGCCACCGGAACGGGGTCGGCGACCACGATCAAAGATGCCGGCGCTGGCATCGCGTTTCAACTCGACCTGACCGCTGCGGCCACGGATTCGGGCGACACGCTCAACGTCTACGTCCAAACGACGCTGGACGGCACGAATTGGATCGACGTCGTGGCGTTCACGCAATGCCTCGGCAACGGCGGCGCCAAGCGGCACGTCGCAAAGATCAGCGGCACGGCGGCGGAAACGATGTTCGAAACGGGTTCGGCGTTGTCGGCTGGCAGCGTTCGCAACCTGATAGGCGATCAGTGGCGTGTTCGCTGGGCAATCACCGATGCATCCACGGCCAACGCGAGCTTCACGTTTTCCGTTACGGCCGTCCCGAATTAGAGGTGTCACCCCTGCCACGGTGTGACGGTGCGAGTCCGGGGGCGTGGGGCTCCCGGACTCCACCCGACTTAAGAGGGGTCAGACGTGCCTGTCGGGCTCGACTTTTTCAAGGACTACATCGGCGTCTCGGGATCGTCCGACGACGTCCAGCTTCAGCAATTCCTCGACGCTGCCTGGGCCACGTTCACGAATGAAATCGGCCGCGATCTCGACCAGCGGACCTACCCCGCAGCGTCCGACTACGCCCGCGGCGACAGCGGTTACTACTCCGGGAGCGGATCGCGGGCGATCTTCCTGAAAAATCGGCCGGTTATCGCGGACGGGCTGACGGTCTACCTCGACAACAGCGGACGGTTCGGCCAAAACCCTGACGGCGCTTTTGCGTCGGCGACGCTGCTCACCTACGGCACGGATTACGTTCTGAGGCTGGACGGTTGCCTTCCAGGAACAACGACGCCATGCAGCTACAGCGGCATGCTCGAGCGCGTCGGCACGGTCTGGCCAATGCGGTCGCAGTACACGCCTGGCCAACTTCTTTTGCAGCCGATTGAGGGGCTGGGGAACATCAAGGTTTCGTACATTGCCGGATTTCCGACGTTGCCGATGGACGTCCGGTCTGCGGTGTGCCAGTTGGCGGCCTACATCCGACGTTCAGCGGACAAGGGCGTCCCGGTCAATTCGGAATCTCTCGGCGGCTACTCGTATTCCGTCGGTCAGCAGTCGGCGAGCGGGGCAATTCCCGAACTCGGCGGCGTGCGGTCGACAATGCTGCGCTACAAGGGGGTTCACATATGAGCCTCCGCAGCATGTGCCGCAGCCGCGTTACGGTCCAAAGACAAACCGTCACGAAGGACGCCTCGGGCGGCATGGTGCAAACCTACGCCGACCTCTACACCGATCGCGCATGCGACATTCAGCCTGCCAGCGGGCGGGTTCGTGAGCAGTACATGCAGCAAAATTTGGCCGTGTCACACACGATCTATTTAGCGGACGCGATCACGATTTTGCCTGGCGACCGCCTTGTCAGCAACGGCCACACGTTCTTGTTTCAAGGACTGCGGCCCGCAGCTTTCGGTTACGACGTCTGGCCGACGATTGTCGACGTCGAGGAACAGGTGCGGTCATGAGTAACTTCCAGTGGAATCCGAGACTGTACAACGACGCGATTCGCGCCGCCGGCCGCGGCCTGGAAGCTGCGACCGTGTTCCTGGAAACAGCGATCAAGGAAACGCTGTCCGTGCCGGCGCCCCGCGTGCTTTTGACCGACAGGAAGGGCGGCCGGTATTACGTCGCCGGCTATCAGACCTACGACCCAGCTACCGCAAAAGCGTTCTTCCTGTGGCCTGGAGCGCCGCCGAGAAAGCTTCAGCCATCTCCCTACATGCAGGGGGCCAAGGTGCGATGGGCGTCGTCGTTCGTGTTCCCAAAGGGCGGCCACGGGGCGCCGAATAAGATCCGCGTTCACTATCAATCCGCGCCCGCGATCAAGGGCGACCCGCCGCGAAAACTCTCGGGCAAACTGCGAAGCTCGATCACGCATGAAATGCTGGAACCGATGAAGCTTTTCGAGGGCGGCGAGCAGCCAACAAAGGGCCGCGTGGGCGTCTACGGTCCACCGGGCGGCAAAGTCGGGAAGTACGCCAAGCGGCTTGAATTTGGTCCAGGGGGTCACGGATTCATCTTGCGAACCGCGAACAAATTCCGGGCGCAGATTGAGCGGATCGTAGACGGAGCTATCTGATGCCGGCAGCGACCATGACGCAGGCTGTGATTGCCAAATTCGACGCGTCGGACGTCGCGGACGAGTTTTCGGATTCCGATGGACTCTGGCTGGAAATGGTGAAAGAGCAGGTCAACCTGCCGTTCATCCGCTTCGAGCATGCGCCGGCGCGGTTTGAGTACACGACGGAACGCGATTACGAGGAGCAGGGCTCGTTCGGATTCACGATTTTTGCCCTGGGCGTCGCGGAGGTCGAGCGGCTGGCGCTGGCCGTCATGGCTGTGTTCGACGAGTGCATCATGACGCCGAATTCCAGTTTTTCGGTAACTGACGCCCATGTGACGCGGTGGTCGAAAGCCAGCTACCGCGTCGGCGTGGCGGCGCTCCGGCAAGAAGACAATGCGGTTGTTGGCCAGGCGGATTTTGAGTACGAATATAGCCTCCACCGGGAGCTTCCCGTGGGGGCTTGATCTTTCCTCACCACTTGGCAGGGGTGCGGGAGATCAAAAATGGCAGTTCTTTCGATCACGGCCGCGAACGTCCTTCCCAGCACGGACGCGACGAAGCAAACGGCACAATTCGGCGAAGCCGTCACGCAAGGTCAACCCGTCTACCGCAGCACCGCTGATAACAAGTGGTACAAGCTGCAATGCGACGGCACCGCGCTCCAGGCCGGCGAAGGCACCACGACCGGCATCGCCCTGTCGCCGTGCTCGGCGAATCAGTGGGGGGCCGTTCAAACCGGCGGCAGCATCACGATCGGCGCAACCGTGGTGGCCGGAACCGTGTACTACGCCAACGACGCCGCCGGCTCCATCGGCGAGTTTTCGGACCTGGGGTCGACGGATCGCGTTTTCATCGTCGGCTACGGCACATCGACGACCGTCATCAAGCTGCTTTTGACCTCCACCGGCGTCTCGGTCGCGTAAACGGCTCTCAATCTTCTTCTTCGCCTGGCAGGGGTGTAGGAGAAGTCACATGGCTTTTATCGCATACTCCGCGAAAAACGCGAAGGTTCGCATTGGGGCGACCGTCGTCGTCGCAAAGCAATGGGACGTCGAGCCGCAGGTCGATGAGCTTGACGTGACCAATTTTGAGGGCGGCGGCTACCACGAGGTCATCGGCGGCATCAAGAAGCTGACCGTCAACATTCAGCTCGACGACAACGGGCTGGAGAACATTTACGACGTGATTAAGCCGGGGGACGACGCGGCCTTGGTCAAGCTTTACCTGAACGACACAGCCGGCCCGTTCTGGTACATCCCTTATCTGTTCATCAGTCGCATGCCGCAGCGTGCCGACGTGAAAGCGGCGATGTCGGACACGATTCAGGGGACCGGCAACGGTAGCTGGTCCTATCCGACCGGGGCGGCGGTGTCCTGATGACGGAACTATCGCAAGCCCTGGGCCTGGAAGGAACGGTCGAGCACGGCGGAAAAACCTATCGACTCGGCCCGATCACCCTGGAAGTGATGGGGGCGTGGGAAGACTGGCTGGCCGGCGAAACGCTCGACCGATTGCTGCGGTTCGCCGCGCGGTCGGGTGGTTCGCGTGCGGAAGCGTTTGACTCAGTCGCGAAACTGTCCGCGGAAGGCGTCTTCGACTTCTTCGGCGAAACGAGTCAAAAGCGGCTGACGCAACTGAGCGGCCAGAAAAAGATTACCTATTTCCGCATCCTTCAGCATCACCCCGACATCGACTCGAAGACGGTCGCGGAGATTGTGGAAGCGGAGTGGGAAAAGCTGTTTCTGCTCGTGCAGAAGGATCTCGCGGCCCAACTGGCGCTCGACCCAAACGAGGGAAGCCCCGCGACGCCGGGGCCAAGCCAACACGAATCCGATGGCGATTCGTCATTGCCTCCATTGTCGACGCAACCGGATGGACAATCGCAACCATCCGCCGCCTGAGTTGGGCGCAGGTGGCCGGCATCATTTGGTACGAGAGAGACGAGGCTGGCAACGTGGCCATGCCGGCGCCGCCGAAGCGATCGGAAGAAGACAGGTTCCGCGACAAGTGGCGGGCGTGGGGCATGTCAGAGGAGCACATCGATCGCAAGTGGGCCGAGTTCCTTCAGATCGAGGGCTTCCGGTTCTCCTTGGAGCAGCAGCGAGTCGCCAAAGACGAGATCGAGCGGCGGGTCGCTGAGTACCAGTCGCAGGTGATTCGCGACCGAACCTGGGGGCGATGATGTCACGACTCGCACAACTTTTCATTGACATCAGCCTTCGCGGCGGCGGCAAGGTGGAGTTGGTCGCGCTGCGCGACGAGTTGCGTGCGTTCGATAAGGCTCTCGACAACAGCGCCAATCTCTATCAACGACAAACCATCGCCAAAATCGCCCAAATCCAGAAGATCGCCGGCAAGCGATACCAGATGGCGGAACTGGATCGCGCGACGTTCCAATCGTCGCGATTTCAAGATATGGCGATGGCCGATCGCTCGGCCACGGTTGCCGAAGAACGCGCCCAACTGGCGCGACAGACGGCGTATTCGCGGGCGGACCTGGATGCGGCGAGAAGCGCTGAGGGGGCCGAGCTTCAGCGGGAAAAGGCGAGGCAAGCGCAAACTCAGCAACGCGCCGACGTGGTTAAGCGTACCGATTACGCGGCCGAAGATCTGGCACTGGCAGCGACGTATGACAGCAAAAAACTACAGCGGGACATGACGCGTGCGGATCAACTCGCCGAACGAGCGGCCGTTACGAAACGGGCCCACTACGCCGATGCCGATCTTGAGCTGGCAAAAACGCCGCAGGGGGCCGAGCTTCAGCGGAATCGAGCGAAAGTCGACCAGACGTCCGAACGAGCGGCCGTTACGAAACAAATCGCCTACTCGAAAGCCCAGCTTGACCTGACGAACTCGATGGAGGGCAAGGAGCTTTCGCGGGCCAGAATCCAGCGGGACCGCATCGACAAACAGCGGATGGAGGTCGAGAACTGGCGGCGGATGGTCGCTGAGCAGGGCGTCGTCGGCGCGTCGCTGCAAAAGGTTCAGGATAAACTCGGCGGAATTTCTCAACTGACGTCGACGCTGTCGCTGGCCGGGGCCGCGGGCGGGGCGTTGTCTCTATTCGGCGCGGTCGGTTCGGCGTCGCCGGAAACGCTCAACACGTTGACGGGATCGTTTCGACTGCTCGGCGCCGAGATCGGGACTGTGTTTCTGCCGGCCGTGCTCGACGTCGCGCGGTGGGTGCAACAGATGTCGCAGCGGTTCCGGGAGCTGTCGCCGGAAACGAAGGCGCTTATCGGCCAGTGGGGCAAGTGGGCGATTGTGGCGAGCACCGTCGCCGGCGGTTTTCTGATCATCAGTTCGGCTGTGACGCGGGCTGGGCTTGCGATCGTATCGCTGTCAAAAAACATGACGGCGTTGATGGCGAATCCCGCGTTTCTCAAGCTGGCACTGATCGCGGCGGCTGTCGGCGGCGTCGCGTACGCCCTCTACAGTTTTTCGCAGGCGTCGCAAGCCAACACGAACAGCATCGCCCGTTCGGAAAACGATCTCGAAGTGATCCGCCAGCAAAACATGAGGCGTCAGCCGGTGACGCAATCGCAGTTCGAGCAGGCGTTTGCTGACCCGCGATTGCGGGAAGCGTACCTGCAAGCCCCGCCGGCTCAGAGGCAGGCGATTCTCGACGCGCAGATTCGGGCCACGCAGCGGCAGATTGCCGCGAATGCGCCGGCGGAGCAGGCTGCGCCCGTAAACGTGGCTAGAGCCCAGCGGATACCGCAGCCGGAAAACCCAATACTACAGACGAGCGAAAACGCATTCGTTCAAGCGCATAACTGGCTGCAGAGAGTGGCAAACTGGAATCCATTCGTCAGCGATGAGGCCAGGAACCGCTTTGACCGGCAACTGAACATCACCAGGCCGATGCAAACTCGCGACATGGCCGTCGACCAGGCCCGCGCCCCGATCGCTCGCGGGAACGAGTTGCGGGTGGCGCTTGCCACGCTTCAAGGCATCAAGGCGAACGGAATCCAGGGCGTCGCCGGCGGGCCGCAGCGTGACATGCTGTACTCGTCCAACTTCCAATCTCAGTTCATGGGCATAGAAGAGGCGTGGAAACGCATCCAGCAGGCGTCGGCCAGCGGCGGCAGCCTTGAAGCACAGTTGCTGCAAATCCAGCTGGACAATCTGCCGAACCTGAAGCACTTGTCGGCCATCGACACCAACACCGGCAACACAGTTACGGCTGTCCGGGATATTCGAGTCGGCACGGCATGACGACGCCAACCACCGGGCAGGGGGTTGGAGAGCGTCACAGTGGACTTTACACCGGAATCAGGCGGTCAAACGATCGACTGGAAGGAAATTATCGGCCCGGTTCGCTCCCCGCGAATTCGGCTCGAATGGGACCGCTCCAGCGCCGTTCGAACGGTCGACATCCCCTGGGACTACTCGGTAATGTTCGCGGAATACGTGATCGGCGACCACTACCAGCACACGGACGACACTAACGTCGTCGGTAGCGGATGGCACATCAAACGATCGTTGCCGTGGACGCTGAATTTTGACAACACGGACGAGCGCGAGCCGTTTCTGTACGCGACCTCGGTAGACATTGAAGGGCTCGGCGTGCCGGACGATTCGGTCTGCTACACCGGCGACGACAAAAACGCTCAAGCCCGCTACGCGAAAGCACGATGCACGGTCAATTTCGCGACGCGGACGTATCGAATCATCTCCGATTCCCAACTCGTCGGAGAAATGTCGAGCGAGGGATCGGGCTTTCCTGACGAGTCGTTTTGGAAACGCTACATCACGCGGCTTTGCCGGCCTCAAACGGAAGTGCAAACGGTCCAGATCGGCGGCCACGGCAACGCTTACTTTTACGCGGGGCTCTATTCTGGGAACGCGAACAACAAAGCTGAGGTGCCGATCGCGGCCGGCATCAACAAGCTTCTTTCGTCCGTCAATCTGTCGGTCACCTGGCATCAGATCCCGGAAGACGCCGTACCGAGCCGGGTATACAACCCGGACAATACCAATTTTGCGATCGATAATTGCCTGGGGCGTGTCAATGACAGAGAATTCAACGGGTTCAAGAAAGGCACGCTGCTTCTTCTCGCTGTCGAATTGAAGCCGATGATGTCGCCGTTCGGGCGACGGTTCTACGACATTACCTATATGTTCAAGTTCGCGCAGCGATCCAGCGAATTTGCCCTGCGTGGAGGGCAGGAGATTTACCCAGGCCACAACCATGTGTTTTTGCCGCCGATCAAGCGGGACAGCTATTCGTCCAACCCGCCGAACGATCCGCCGGAAGGCTGGTACGAGGCAGTCGCACAGCGGACGACGGCGCTCAACGCGCCGTGGACTAATTTCATCGTCATGGAAAAAGGCGTGAATATCTTTGATTTTGCTAACATGGCGAATCTGTTCCGACCCTCAAAATACGTTGTCTCGGTGCCGTAATGTCGCTCCATCCCTCCCTGCGCAATTTCGGCGAACGTCCGGGCGATCGAGTCTCGGCCGAGTGGGTGTCTCGCATCCAGGACGAGGTGACGGCCGCGCGGTCGATTTCGGCCGCGCCGCCTCTGGTCATCGAAGACGGCATCGGCGGCCCGCTCCTCTGGCTTGATCCGACGACCATCACGCTTCGGCGGGTTGTGCTGGACGAGGAACTTGTCGGCGGCTGGTACGCGGCTGGCGAGTTTTTGCTGTACGATGCGGCCGCGAAGACGATGACGCTGCGCGGCGATCCGGTGACGGTTTACGACTCGGCTCACGATGCCGGCGTCGTCGTCGCGACATCCGGGGCCACGGTCTACGTTTCGTGGCACGCGGACAGCGGCCGTTGGGAAGTGGTGACGTCTCAGCCTTCCGCCGGCGACTTTTTCCCGGCGTCGATCGCGGCGCGGCGGCGTGTCGGAAGCTCGACGAAGGTCTGGCAATACACCTGTGAACGGTTGGAATTCGACACGATGGCGGATTTGCCGTCGGAACCATCGGATTCCGCTCTCGGCGAATACAACACGGTCGAAATCAACAACCGGCGTGTTCAGCTCGGGACAATCGTTTGGCTGAAGCACGTTTTCGGCGACTCTCCGACGCTGTCGTTCGAGGTGACGACCGCTGGCAACGAAGCGGACGTATCGACGGCGTTCGAACTGTTCCTGGACGACGTGTCGAGTGGAACATTTACGCTGACGGTCGACGGCGACGAGACGTCGGCGATCGCGTCGGACGCCACGGCGGCGGACATCAAAACAGAACTGGAATCAGCAACCGGGCTGACGTTCACGTCGTTTTCTGGCAGCGGGACGCGGGCTGAGCCGTGGACGTTTTCGGAGACCGGTTCGTATGCGTCGCGAACGGTGGACAGCGATGCGGACGATTTGACGGGGACGAAGACCTATGCTTTTGAATACGACGGGGAGAAGTATTTCCCGGCCAAAATCACATCGTCGGAGCTGGTAGACGGAGTGCCGTCGCATTCCTGGGTCGAGATGTGCGCCACTGGTCCAAATGTCCCCCTGATTGTCAAATCGGGTGGTCGATCGGGCACGAAAGCGACGGTGACGGGAGCCGTCGGCTACAACGGGCGGCGGGTCAACGACGGAACAATCGTCAACATGACATCGGCCGACGACGAAGGAGACGGCGACGGCACGGTCACGATTACGCGAACGCAGAACGGCAACGGCAGCGACACGCCGACGATCTGGGAGGTCGTCATCAACGCCAGCGAGGGCACGTACACACTCGCGATGGACGGCGGCACGGAGACGAGCGAACTCGACTACACGGCTGGGACGTCGGCGGTTGACGCGGCGATTGAGGCGGCGTCCGGCGAGACGGTGTCGATGACCGGCGACGGACTCCCAGGCGATCCGTGGATTATCACCGTCACCAGTGATTTTGCGTCTCATACGCTGGCCGTCGTGACGAATAACCTGGTGGGGGCGGCGTTTTTCTTTGACGATGCGGCCGGGACTGATTATTATTGGACTAGCCTGAAAACGTCGGACTATTCGGCGAGCGTGTGGGAAGCGATCCCGGTTCAACCCGGCGACCCGCATCCAGTCATCACTCTGCCGTCATTCGCAGACTCGGCGATAAATGACCGAGTTTTGATTGCGGTTCGGTGGGATTTTACGGCCGGTGTCGGAGTCAAGGTCGAGCCGTACAGCGGTGATCGCATCAATGGTAGCCTCGACACCGGGTTTCAGCTTCTACTCGACGCATCGGAGGTAAGAAGCACCGTCGGCGCGTCGAGCGGCGGTTCGTGGGAGTTTCGCCGCAGCAACAGTCTTGATGAGGGCTGGGTCTGCACACGGCATCTCCAGTACACTTGAGGGATGTCATGTTCCAACTTAATTGGTTCGACCTGATAATGATGGTGGGGGCGTCATTCATTTTTGGCGGCCTGACGCTGGGAATCGCAATCGGGCGATTTCTCGCGAAAGCACGCCATCGCCGAGAATTTTGGGAAGAACTCGGCTAACGCCCCTCCCCCGCCAGTAGCCTCCCCCAAGTCGAGTTGAACAACCCCACCAACGGGGTAGACTCGACAGGCATGCCAACTTACGCGAAACAATGGTCCCTCGACCTATCGACGCTGTCCGACCAGTCCGCGCTCGGAACCGTGGGCGAGGCGAGCACGTTCAATTTCACGCAATCCGGGGCGACGACCGACGTCACAAACTGGACGCTCAAGGCGACCTTATCCACGTCGATCGGCGAAAGGCCGGTCAAGTCGTGGACGGATTTGTCGTTTTCCAACAAAACATCCGGCGGCGCGTTCAGGTTGTCTACCGCGGCGTCTGACACGCAAGCCCTCGCCTCGCGCTCGTGGCTGCTTGAAATCCGTCGTGTCGACGTTGGCTCTGAAGCCGTGTTGTCGCGGGTTTCGTGGACGCTGAACGACAGCGCGTCGTTCGACGAGGTGCCGGTTGCCAGCTCGACTGTTCTGTCTCTGTCTCGAGGCGGCACGGAAGCCAATTTGTCGGCGACCGGGCCAGGTGTCGTGACGCAGACGGCCATCGGCGGGGCGTTGTCCATCACGCCCTACGCTTCGCTGCCGACGCTTTCCGGCGCCGTCCCCACGTCCCGCACACTGACGATCAACGGCACGACCTACGACCTGTCGGCGAATCGGTCGTGGACGCTGGATTACGACGACGTCGGCGCTGATCCGGCCGGTTCGGCGTCGGCTGTTGCGTCCTCCCTTTCCTCGCACACCGGCAACACGAGCAACCCGCACAGCGTCACAAAGTCGCAGGTCGGCCTCGGCAACGTCGACAACACAAGCGACGCGGACAAGCCGGTGAGTACGGCGACGCAAACGGCGTTGGATGCGAAGCTTAGCCTCGCCGGCGGCACGATGACAGGCAACGTCGCCTTTAGCGGAAGCTCCGTCATCACCGACGGCACGTACGCCTCCATCGATCCATATAACCGGCAACTAATTGCCGCCGATGGCACCGTTTACGTCACGTACACCGGCGGAACCATCAAGTGCTGGACAGACATCGTTATGGAGAATGTCTCGATCCAAATGAAGGACGGCGGCGTTATTTATATGCCGACCGGGTCGAGAATCTGGTGCGATGGAGGTGGAGCCATCCACGCTAGCGAGAATAACGTCAGCATCGATCCGAACAATCGCAGTCTCAACGGCCCCTCCGGCGGGGTCAGTCTCGATTGGGAAAACGACGGGTATATCATCCCAACAGCTCCGACCAGCGACCCAAGCGACGCCGGTGCGATGTGGAAAAGCAACGGCTTTTTCGTCGTCAGCGAAGGCAACCCGTTTCCCATCGGCGCTGCGATTGGCGGAACGGGGAGGACGTCGGCCACCGCCTACGCGGTCGTCTGTGGGGGCACGACATCAACCGGGGAGCAGCAATCCGTCGCCAGTGTCGGGACAGCCGGGCAAGTTCTGACGAGCAACGGGGCCGGGGCGTTGCCGACGTTTCAGGACGTCTCCGCCGGCGCTCGAAATCTCTGGATTCCAGCCGCTGCGATGATTCCCCGCGTCACCAACGGGCCTGGTGTCAACGCAAGCGAAGGCGGCTCGAACCGGGCCAATTACGACACGCTTGATTTTGATACGACCACGCAGGAATACGCCCAGTTCATGCTCGCCATGCCGTCGAATTACTCCGGCGGCACGGTAACGGCTCGGTTTTTCTGGACCGCCGACAGCGGGAGCGGAACGGTTCAATTTCAGCTTGCCGGCCGGGCTCTGGCCGATGACGACGCGATTGACACGGCTCGCGGAACTGCGGTCGGTGTGAGCGATACGCTCATCACTGCGGGCGACCTGCATCGCACGGCGGCGACGTCCGCGATCACGATCACCGGCAGTCCGGCGGCAAACGCTCTTGTCCTGTTCGAGGTGTCCAGAGACGTGGCCAGCGACAATCTCGGCGTTGACGCTCGGCTTCTCGGGGTGGAGGTGTCGTTCTGATGCTCACGCGACGCCAACGACATTTGAACCCGGCATCCTGCGGCGCAGTCATTGCGCTCGACGCCCGCTTCCTCACCGGCTTCGCGGACGGTGATGCTGTGGAAACGTGGACGGGGAGGTCGGGCACGTCGAATAACGCTACGCAATCGTCGGCCGGCAACAAGCCGACGTTCAAAGCGGCTGTCCTTAACGGACAGGCAACGGTGAGATTCGGATCGAATCAATACATGGAGATCGCGTCTATCTCATCAATCGTGCCAAGCGCGGCGACCGTCGTCATGGCCTATTACTCTCCGGACGCTAGTCGATTCTTACTCTCGACGAACATTGCGGATTCGTGGGATCGTTATTTCGGGGACGGATATTCGTACCCGTCCGTCTGCCATGATTCCTCGGGCCACAAACGGCAACAACAGTACGACCAGGTAGCTTCAAGCGTGACGGAAATTCAGTCTCAGGTAATCAGCTCGACGTTTCAACTGTTCCGTAACGGCGTGGCGTCGTCGCTGAACGCGAATCCTTACGGATTCGTCGATTCGGTCGCAACGCTCGGCCGTGGTTCGGGAGGCTTCAACGCCGCTCTGGATTTTGGCGCGTGCATCGTTGTTCCGTCTGCCGTATCCGCCGCCGTCCGCAAGCGACTCGAACAATCGCTGGCCGCGTCGTTCAGAATCGCCGCGGCGTGATGTGGTGATGATTCGAAGACGGAAGGGGACACAATGACGATTTGGTGGCTGGGAATTTTGGCAATCTACGGTCTCGTGACCGGCTGGGATTTTTCGCCGCTGATGTGGTGGTTGTTGGTTCCGATGCTGATTCAGGACGCTTACGACGTCAACAGGAAGAAAGGGTAGTGGGATGGAGACCATGGAAATCGCGGCCCGCTATGGGCTGCCCACCCTGCTTCTGGCCGGGTTCGCCATTGCAGCCTGGAAAGCCGCCGCTGCCGCGTGGCGAGACATTGTGCTCCCGTCGCGAGACCGCGCGTTTCAGTTCCTCGACAAGGTCGAGCGAAATGTGGACACGTTTTCGGACAACCTGGAAAAACAGACGCGGTCGCTCGAAGCGATCGAAAGGACCGGGGCGAGCACCGCCGCCAATATCGCCGAACTGAAACGAACGTGCGAGTTGCGTGGCCTCGGATGCGGCACGGAACCGGGGGATGCTGGCTGATGGACCAAATCAAAACCTACCTGACCGCAGCCGGCATCGCCCTGGCGCTGCTGCTCGGCGGATGGAGCACGTGGCGAACACTGCCGGACTCAACCCCGCCCGCACCGCCCGAACCGAAGCCGCTTGTCGAACCGACTGACGACCGGCCGCTCATCGTCGCGGACAAGGTCGTGATTCCGGATCGGGGCATGATTCGCGTGCCGCTGAAGACGATCGGCGCGGTTCGAGTCGTGGAGTATCCCGGCAACTCCAAGCATCTTCAGGTCGAGCAATTCGGCAACGACGTCCTACTGTCTCGCCGATCGCAGGTTGCGGAGAATTGCTACCTGGGATTGCAATGCGAGCACAAGGGCGTTGGCCCGGTCATTTGGATCCTGGCGGATATGGGGCTGGCTCCGCTGCCTCCGCCGACGCCCGAGCCGCCAGAACCAAAGCCGCCGACCCCGCCGAAACCGCCCGAACCAAAACCAGACGTCATCCCCAGCGATGGGCCGCGAGTGCTGATCGTGTTCGAGAGAACTCCCACCGGCGCGAAGCTGACGCCGAGCCAGGTGTCGGAGCTCGGATCGGCGGCGATGGAAACTTACCTCAACGCAACGTGCGTCAAGGAGAACGGCTGGCCGGCATGGCGGATGTATGACCCGGACATTCAGGGGCTCGAAAACGCGCCGCCATGGTGGCAAGATGCGATGAAGATCAAGGCCGACGTGCTACCGCGGCTCATTGTCACCGACGGCAAGAACAGCTTCGCGGGGCCGCTGCCTGACGGCGGGAAAATTCTCGACACGATCAAGGGGGTTTTCCAGCGATGAGTGACATGGACCCGAAATGGATCATTGACGACACGACGCCGATCGAGTCGCAGGCCATCAACGGACTCGGGCACGGCTACGTCGAGCGTGACGTCGCCGTCCAGCCTGCCTACGGGGCGTCGCCGTCGCTGCTCAAGACCTACGACGTCGACACGTGGCCGGAGCTGCTCGCCGAGCAAGAGGCGAAGCAGTCAAGCCTTTGGCACATCCGAAACCGCCGCGGGCCGAACGGCGGGCCGATTCCGTACCTCGACCAAGGACGCTACGGCTACTGCTGGGCCCATTCGGCGGTTCACGCCCTGATGCTTCAGCGGGCGGTCGCGAATCAGCCTTACGTCCCTTTGTCGGCATTTTCCGTCGCTGGGCCGATCAAAAATGGCCGCAATGAGGGCGCGTGGGCGGCGCTGGCGTTCGACCGCATGATGACGCATGGCGTCGCCCCTCAATCGCTCTGGCCGCAGGGGAACGCGAGTCCGTCGCTGTGGACTCCGTCGACGGCGATCGAGGCCGCCAAGAACCGCATTTCTGAAGGATGGTGGGACGCCGGCAAGCACCCTGGCCTACGCAATCTGTCGATCGAACAGGTTTTCACGCTGCTCATCGACAACGTGCCGACGCCCGTTGAATTCAACTGGTGGACCCATTCCGTGCTCGGCCTGCGATTCGTCGACACCAAGCGAACCGCGAACAAACGGGACATCCACAACCGCTATGCCCTGGACATCCTGAACTCTTGGGTGAATTACGGAGACAACGGAGTGGGCCGGATCACCGGCCAGAGGATGCGCCCTGATTCGGCGGTCGCGTTGACCGTCGCGTTCGCGGCGTGATTTCACGGAGATTACAATGCGTCGATTGGCTCTTGTCGTGGCCGTTCTTCTGGCGCTGGCGTCTGTCGCCGAAGCCGGCTTGTTCTGTCGCCTGTTCCGCCGCGGCGGGCGTTGCGGCTCGGCTCGGCGGTCCGTCAGCTACGCTCCGGCGTCCGTCTCGCCCGCGGCGGCGTCGTCCGTGCGGGTTGCTCCGCCCTCGATTCGCCCGACCGCAAATCAACCGGCGCCAGCCGCCGTCCGCATGAACTGCGTCAACGGTCAATGCACGATCGTCCGCTAGACCCTGCGGCATGGATGCCGCACTTTTTTGGAGACCGCAATGAAACCAGGCATCAAAACCACCGAATTCTGGCTCAGCTTGATCGGCAACGTCCTTGCCTTCGCCGTCGCTCTCGGCGTCGTGTCCAGCGCGGACAAGGCGACTCTCGAAGGAGCGCTCACAACCATTGTGACGTCGGCCATCGCCCTCGTCGGCGCGGTGACGATTGTCGTGACCTACGTTCGCGGGCGAATCGCAGCCAAATCCCAGGCCGAAGCCGCTCCGATGCCGATGATGGCGACGGGCGACATGGCGATGGCTGGCGTCATCCCCCAAGACGTCGAGCAAGAGGCCCGCGCGGCCGGGATGCCGATTTTCATGGTCCTCATGCTGCTCATTCGTTACCGCGACGACATCGCGAAGGTTCTCGAATTCATCCGGCAATGGCGGCGGTGAATCCCATGCCTGACTGGACCAGTTTTCCCGACGAAATCGACCGCTCCGCTCTCGGCATCGTGCCCTGCAAATGCGGCCGTGAATTCCTCAGCGACGGCGTCTTTCTGACGTGCTGGCGATGCCGGCTCAGCGACGAAGACCGCTCGGGCTGCGGGCGGTTTCGCGAAGGAAATCCGCGATGGCGCGGGGCCGGCGCGATGGAAGACGTCCAAGAAACGAAATACGGTCTCGACCGATAGTAGGGGGCATCGATGCCGCGAAAGAAGCCCGTCGAGACGATTAATAATCTCGTCGTCATCAGTGACACACATTTCGGCTGCCGCGTCGCACTCTGCCCGCCCGAAGGCGTCGAACTGGACGACGGCGGCCAATACAAGCCGTCCGCTCTCCAACTCAAGCTTTGGGCGTTCTGGCGGCATTTTTGGGACGAGTTTGTTCCCGAGGCGACTCGCGGCGAGCCGTTCGCCGTCTTGCACAACGGAGACGCGATCGACGGCGTACATCACGGCTCAACAACGCAAATCAGCAACAACCTCGAAGACCAGGGCAATCTCGCGGTGAGCGTGCTCAAGCCGGTCGTCGCGGCGTGTGACGGGCGGTACTATCACATTCGCGGCACCGAGGCCCACGTCGGCAAGTCGGCCGTCGAAGAGGAACGGGTCGCGAAACGGCTCGGGGCGATTCCGAACGAACTCGGACAGCACGCCAGGTACGACCTGTGGAAGATGGTTGGCCCGAAGCTGATTCACGCGCTCCACCACGTCGGCACGACCGGCAGCGCGGCCTACGAAGCGACGGCAGTCCACAAGGAACTGACGGAATCGTTCGTCGAGGCGGCGCGATGGGGGCAACGGCCGCCCGATTGTATCGTCCGTTCCCATCGTCATCGGCACATCGAAATCACTTGCGCGACCGGTCAGGCCGACGGCAACATCGGCCGGGCTCTGGCGGTCGTGACGCCGGCCTGGCAGGGCAAGACACCGTTTGCGTGGAAAATTCCCGGCGCCCGTCTGGCGACCCCGCAATTCGGCGGGATCGTTCTGCGATACGCGCATGGGGAATTGTTCTGTCGTTCTTTCGTTCAAACCGTGGCCCGGAGTGCTGTCGCATGAAGCTGGAATCAATCACCATCGACGAACTGCTCGCCGAACTCGGCCAGGACGCGACGCCAACCGAAGGTTTTCTGACGACGCCCGAGCTTGCGGCGGCGTGGAATGTCTCGATCGAGCGTGTCCGAAAAATCCTTCGACTGGCGCAAGCAGCCGGCCGGATGCATCACCGCCGCGAGCCTCGCCAGGCGATCACGGGGAGAATGCAGCCGGTCGACGTGTACCGAATCACGCCGGCCGCGAAGAAGGGCAAGAAATGATCGACCTTCCCGACATGCCGATCTGGTTCGGCGTTGCGAAAAGCGTGCGGTATGACCGATGGGGCGTGGCGATTTGGAGGCCGAACAATGCAAACCCTCTACGACTTCCGGCGGTGCGGCGTCGACTTCCGGCCATACTTCGCGCTGACGAAAAACAACGGGCGGAAAGCCCTGTTCGATAGTCGCGTGATTTGGGCGTCGAAATTCGTGCTCGAACTGTGGGACGATCGCCGGGATCGTGAAGCGTGGCGACGGTTCGCGGAGAACGTCGAGGTCGTGCAGATTACATCGATTCGCAAGGATTGGCCGCTGGGGTTGTGAGGTACTACCACCGATGACCGACTGGAATTACAGGATTGATGGCTCTGGCCCTGCTCGCGGCGCTGGTGTGGGATGTGACGCGGAACCGTTCGTCGTGGGTCAGACGGTTTACTGGCTCGCGGCGACAGATCTCGTCTGCGTGCGATTGTATTCGGCGGTCGTCGTTGATGTGCGTCGCACCAACGGAATCCTCGGCAGCGGTTGGAACATCCAACTCGACACCGGCGGCGTGTTCTATCTGCACGGCGGCCATAACGACACGCTAAGGCTTTTCGCCAGCATCGACGCCGCATTCGCTCATGGCCTTGCTTTGATCGCCGAGCAGCGCGCCCGCATCGACCGCCGCGAAGCGTCGCTCCGAGAGAGTTACGCCGACTTCAAGGAGGCTCAAGCGTGACGTCGATTCGGCAGCAATGTGAGGGACCACCGATGACCGACTGGCATTACAAGATCGATCCTGGCGGAGGCGTGACGATTCGCGATCTCGACCGTCCAGACAACCCCATCACACTTGACCGCGACGTGACGCTGTGGCTCTACCGGCAGCTATCCACCCATCCGACCGTCCTTGCAGACAATGCCGCCGAGCGGTTGCGGTGTTCGGTCGCGATCGGTGCGCGCGGTGCGAAGCCCGCCGGCAGCGACAACTACACCCGCTGCGGAACGTGCCCGAGGTGCGGCGCGGTGATGGACCGAGACAGCGATGAGGTGGTGAAATGCTGATCGTGCTCGTTTTCCTGGCCGGTGTCGCGGTCGGAGTTGTCGCGTTGGCCCTGTGGCAGTCGTCAACGACTCCGAAGCCGGAAGCCGAATGCTGGTTGTGCTGGGGGACGCGCGAATTCTGCGGCGAGCCGTGCAAGGAGTGTCGACCGGAGGTCTAACCATGGACCATTGGCAGGAAGCCCACGTCGAAATGGCCGCGATCGTCGACCGGATTCCCGATCGGCACGCCCTCAAATTGCATCTCGCCCGACTGCTCGAACGGCTCGAACAGCGGGTCGCGCTCGACGACTTCCGCCGTCCTCCCCGTGATTTGTGCCGGACCTGCGGCCAGGGGGTTGAGCCATGAACGCATGGGCGATCGTCCTGGCTCTTAGTATCTCCCCGCCTGTCATGCCACCCGACGCGGCGGATGCGGTCGTCGAACTGTGGGTCATGGGCGACGGCCCGCTCCCCGAAACCTTCCCGCCCGGCGTCGGCCATGCTGTCGAGCGATTCTGGCAACGACACGAACTCTGGCTCTCGGCCGTGGACAAGGACCACTGGTCAGACACGCGGATCAGGCAAGAGATTCTCTGGTGTCGTGCGGCAATCGATCGCGTGGCCGGCTTGCCGGAACTCGACGACGTTGGCTACTTGCCGTTCGCGTGGCAAGCGGAGGCGGGGCTGGTGCTCTGCGATCAACGGCTCCGGGAACTGGCCGCGATCCGCGAATACGCGATTGTGACGGACCAGGTCGACGACGAGATCGGTCGGGTGTCGCGGCTGCGGCTGTATTGGTCGGCGGTCAAGACGGCTCGCTGGCCGGGGAATTCGGCGGAGTGCAAGCGGGAGGCGTTGGCGACGGCTCGGCGGCTGGTGGGGGATCAGGCGTGGTTCGCGTGTCAGTGGCCGGGGGTGTGGCCATAGGAGCTATAAAGAGTACATGCCGTCTTTGATCCGGTGCAGTCCGTCCTCGCCACGGACGACGACGCACTCGTGCCGCCGTCCGTCGAAGTCGACGCCGGCACCGTAGGAATTTTCGAGGCGACCATGGATTTCACCTGCCCGCGTTGCGGCAGTCACTTTTTCGGCCGCGACACGGCTGAGACCGACGGCGGCGAAATCGTCGTGCTAGACACGGTGCGCTGTCACGGCGACGGTTGCCGCTGGCGCGGGGTGTGGAATGATCCCCTCGAAGAAAAGGCCCGCCGCCCCGTTTGCGTGCCGGGTGCAAGTCCGGCCGCGCTCGACGTTGGCGTGCGTCTGGCCGAATTGTCCCAATTATTGAAACCGGGCTGGTATAACGGCCAAGGCCGCGCCATCGACTCGAACGGATTGACTTGGTTGATGTTGGCAATCGAAGGTCACTATGACCATGATCTTCGTCTCCCGTTCCTCTACCCTACTCCGGAAGGTATGGTCCGCGCGGAATGGTCTTTGGACGACTTTGACATTTCACTCGAAATCGACGTTGAGAAGAAGATCGGTGAGTGGCACGTACTCGAACTTGCCACTGATGACGATCATAGCGAGACCATACTACTTTCCGATGACGGTAATTGGAAGACGGTTTCGGATAAACTTCGCCGATTTGGGGCGACACAATGACCGGCGCAACTCTCTTGCTACGCCAGATTCACCCATCGTTCGTTCAAGCGGGAAACGTCACTTCACAGGCATTCCGACCCACGCCGAAAGATCAGAAGCTCCTGTCGGCATACGACGGCGACTCTGTCGACCCACAATCGGCATGGCGCCATTACACCACCGTCTGGAAGCTCGACTCGGTCGGAGTTATGGCATTGACCTGCGACGAATGCGCGTGCGAGAAACTGCCGTCTCGTCCTGATCCGCAGAGCGACTGCCCAGAGCATGGAACGAAGGCCGGCGCCGTCCTCGAAGTCCTCCTTCTGGCCGAAGAGGTGGTTGTGGCGGGTGTCGCGCGGCGCGATCCGCAACGCTGGTCTACGCAATTTAGCGCCGCCAAGCGAATTCGAGCCAAACATTCGCTCCACTAGAGAGGAGCGCCACAGTTCAGTGTCTGCTCCGTCCTCTCTGTCTGCTCTGTTGCACAAGCCGCGGATCTCGTTGACGGCCAGGCTCCGGGCCGTAGCCTCGTCGCCGCCCGGAACACATCCAAGAAAGGCTACGAAAACATGCCGAAAAACAAAGGGAAATACTGCAATGCCTAGCCTGGGGGCATGCTAGTGTGGGCCATTACGCACGAACAGCGCGAGTCTGTTCGTCCATGCGAATCATAGCCGTCCCGTTGTCGTACTCTTTGAGCCAACCGAAATGGCTCTTTCCGCCGACCGTGTCCCAATAAACGAGGCTACCAAGTGGCAATCCTGGTCGCAGCGGCACTGCATCGGCTGGATGGCTAATTGTTTCTTGACTCGACCATCCTAATTGAGTGGATTTCCATGCGTCGGCCGCGCTGGCCGATGAAAATCCCTGATAGTTTGAGTACGACAATTCGCCCGTCGAAGGGTGGTAGCCGCCGACAGAGAACAACAGCACTCGCTTCATCTCAATCCCCTTGCGGCGTAGCCGCGTTAAGCCCGAGCGGCACGTCCGCTCGCCGACGCTCCCCCGATTGGTGACCCGGTCGGGGGGGGCCGGTTTTGCTTTTCAGTTCCGAGCCGCTCGCAGCTTCAGGACGGCTTCAGCTTCGACACGATCTCCCGGCCCCCCCCGACCGGGTCACCCTCCTCGACCCTCAGGGCGACGCCGATACGATCCGCCGCTGAGACGTAGTAGTTGCCGTGGCCGT
>Ga0315909_10000901_pt1 | contig 39783 bp, 34 predicted proteins | sample LakEriMetagenome_11_FD_203527 | JGI IMG/M metagenome (GOLD analysis project Ga0315909, IMG submission 203527) | Freshwater fungal communities from buoy surface, Lake Erie, Ohio, United States - Buoy 2 MA125 | ecosystem: Environmental > Aquatic > Freshwater > Lake | place: USA: Lake Erie, Ohio... | reverse complement strand
ATCAACAACCCATGCTGCTGCTACAATCAGAGGCGCAAGATTTAATTGCCATGTCTCAAACGATGAAGGGCAATATGGAAATTTGTGATATGATATATCGCAAGGGGTCGCTGTACGAAGAACCGGCAATAGGGGAGATACAAGGCCGTATGTTCAAGGGCAAGGCAGATATTGTTCATTCTGACTTGCTTGTAGACATCAAGACCACGAGCGATATAAATGATTTTAAGTATAGCGCACGTAAGTATAACTACGATAGCCAGGCCTACATATACCAGCAGTTATTCGGCAGGCCTCTTGCTTTTGTAGCTATTGACAAGAAGACCCACACGATGGGTATATTTAACGTCTCCGAGCAGTTCGTGTCTTATGGAGAGGAGAAGGTGCGTAGGGCTCTTGAGGTCTACGATATGTTCTTCGGCAAGGACGCCACACACGACATCACACAATTCATTCTTAACCAAACTTTATAAACTATGTCAGACAAAATTTTTGCCAACGGGATTTTCTTCAGCAAGCCCGATTCTTCCGCCCCTTCATTTGTGTTGGGTAAGTTGAAAATTAAAGCAGATGAGGCCATTCAATTCATTAAGGATAATCAAAATGAAGCAGGATGGCTCACTCTAGATATTAAGAACAGTCGTGAGGGGAAGGCTTATCTAGAGGTCAATAATTACAAGAAGTCTGAAGCTCCGGCTAAACCAGCCAAGATTCAGCCTATTGAAGAAGAGGAGCCCCCATTTTAGTATTATTGCAGCCCGAATGCCCGAGAAGAGGTGCCCATACAGGGCGCCTCTTTTTTTCACCTTAGGTGTGTCCGGGACACACCTTTAATGCAAATGATATGGTAACTATATTTAAAAACATACACGAAACCAATGTACCATTTTATAGGGATGTCAATTTTATACTCAGCAGGATAAAGTCTGGGGCTTCAAAAGATATTGTTGAGAAGATAAGAGGTGAAAAAAGTAAGTCAGCGCGTAATGAGCTCAAGAAGAAACTCCCTGCTATTTGTTTTAGCGGGACATTCAAGAAGCGTGCAGACACGGCTATCATCGAGCATAGTGGGTATATATGCCTTGACTTTGATGGCTATGATACTCCGAAGCAGATGCTATCGGATAGACAAAAGATTATGGCCGACCCATACACTATGGCCATATTCACCAGTCCTTCCGGGGATGGCCTCAAGGTTATTGTCAAGATACCACCAAGCATTGAGCAGCATCGTAATTACTTTTTAGGTCTTGAGAAACATTTTGCCAATAAGCACTTTGACAAGACGAGTCTAAATGTCAGCAGGGTGTGCTACGAGAGCTACGACCCTAAGATGTACATAAACAAAGACTCCGAATTATTTGATAAGTTAGAACTCAAAGAGAGAGAGCAGCAGACAGGTAGCGTGGACCTCCCTACGATACCAATGAAGGATGAGAATAAGATTGTGGACATATTGCTCAAGTGGTGGACTAGGAGGTATCCTATGAACGAAGGTTCTAGAAACCAACATGCGTATGTGTTTGCAGCAGCGACCAATGATTTCGGCATTGACAAGTCTATATGTGAGTCGGTGCTGATGAATTATGCGTCTGCGGATTTTCCTGCCGTTGAGATTAGAAGGACGATAGATAGTGCATACGGACAAACTAAAAACTTCGGCACTAAATACTATGAGGACGAGGAGCGGATGAGCGAGATGAAGTCAGCGTATAGAAGGGGCGTGCCTCGCAAAGAGCTTCGGGCGCAACTAGAGGCCGATGATTTTGATGAGGCAACGATAGACAATGCCCTTGACGTGGTGTCTGCGTCTGTGATAGATGGCGTTCCTACGTTTTGGGAAAGAACAGGCAAGAATAACGCTGTGAAGATTGTGCACATTGAGTTCAAGAAGTACCTTGAGGACAATGGTTTTTTTAAGTATGCTCCGCCCGGTTCGGTCAACTTTTTGTTCGTAAGGGTTCAGCACAACTTGGTGGAGCACACTAGCGAGAAGGTGATAAAAGATTTTGTGCTGAATTTCCTTCATGAACTAGGAGATGCGGAGGTGTACAATTACTTTGCTGAAAACACCAAGTATTTCAAGGAGGATTTTCTCACTCTTTTGGATAGCGTTGACATTAGTATTGTGGCCGACACAAAAGACGTTTCCTATATTTATTACAGGAATTGCGCGGTCAGGGTTACTAAAGACAATATTGTTTCGGTTGATTACTTTGAACTTGGCGGATGTGTGTGGAAAGACAATGTAATTGACCGTGACTTTGAGTTAATTGACACAGATGTTTCCAATGACTACCAGAAGTTTGTGAGGAATATATGCGGTCAGAACGACGGCAGGGTTTCAGCGATGGAATCAACGATAGGGTTTCTCTTGCACGGATATAAGAATCAAGGGTATTGCCCTGCGGTTATTCTTAATGATGAGCAGATAAGCGACAATCCGGAGGGAGGGACCGGCAAGGGCCTTCTGATGAAGGGCATAAGCAAGCTCAAAAAGATGGTGACTATAGATGGAAAGTCCTTTCAGTTTGAGCATTCATTTGCCTACCAGTTGGTAAGTGCCGATACTCAGATTATTCTCTTCGATGACGTTAAGAAATACTTTGACTTCGAGAGATTGTTTAGCGTGGTGACAGAAGGGCTTACATTGGAGAAGAAGAATAAAGACGCTATCAAAATACCATTCTCTCGTTCTCCCAAGATAGCCATAACCACGAACTACGCCATAAAGGGCACGGGCAATTCATTCGCTAGGCGCAAGTGGGAGTTGGAATTACACCAGTACTATCACAAAGGCAGGACCCCTATTGATGAGTTTGGTAAGCTGATGTTTGACGATTGGGATAAAGAAGAGTGGTGCATATTCGATAACTATATGCTAAGGATTCTGATGAAATACCTTGAGACAGGATTGATACAAAGTCAGTTTGTAAACCTTGCGGTGCGTCAATTTAGCGCTGCTACATGCCATGAGTTTGCGGAATGGTGCGGTATATTGCCCGGCTCGGTAGAGAGCTCGTGCTTGACTAGCGAGGTCAGGATATATAAGAACTATCTATACGAGGACTTTTGTCGAGAGAACCCAGACTATGGCCCAAAAGCGAGGTATACCATTAGCAGGACCAAGTTTTATCGTTGGCTTGAGGAGTACTCGATGTATAAATATAAAAAAATGCCGACCGAAGGGAAGGATTTGGGAGGCAGATGGATTACCTTTGAATAAAAAATATAATGGAAGAACAAATTTTTTTAGAATGCATAGACGAAATGTTTCGTCTAGCCGGATATGATGGGGTCACCCATAAAGATATCCTAGATGATGAGAATTGGCAGTCAAAATATCAGATGAGCCACGACCAATTTAGAGATTGGTATTCGTATTGCGAGCGTCGTTTTCGGGAAGACCTTAATATGACCGAGTCTCAAGCCACTCAACAAACCGCGTTATTTGTAATAAACTACGGAATAATATGCAGATAGTATACGAGTACATCGAAGAGTTCCCAGAAGAGCTTGCCGAAGACGACGACAGCATTATGCTTTGCGTGGACTACCCCTATAAAACTTATTGTAATTCTACTTTAATCGACAATGAATACTGCATTGATTCAACTGCGAGACTATCAGCGGTCTATATCCCAAAGGGCGAGTGAGATTATATATGAGCATGGCTTTGTTTACTTGGCCATGGAGGTCAGGACAGGCAAGACGCTCACGTCAATAGCTACATGCGAGAACATAGCCAAGAAGTTTGGCCGCAAATTTAACGTGCTATTTGTCACCAAAAAGAAGGCCATATCAAGCATTAGTTCGGACGTTGCTGCTTACGGCAGCGAGTGGGTAGAGGCTCGGTTCATAAACTATGAGTCTCTTCATACGATAAACGCAAAATGCGACATCTTAATCCTTGATGAGGCACATTCTCTTGGTGCGTTCCCAAAACCCAGTCAGAGGGCTAAAACAGTGGCTAGCATTGTCGCGAAAAATAAATGCTACGTCATCCTAATGTCAGGGACGCCAACGCCAGAGTCTTACTCTCAAATGTATCATCAGGTGTACGGGATACCTTCGTCTCCATTCATAAAATTCAAGACGTTCTATCAGTTTGCTAATAGTTATGTAGAAGTGCGAACGAAGAAGATAAACGGATTTGATATACGAGATTATTCGAGGGGCAGCCAGGAGATAGTCAGAATTATGAGTCCTTATACGATTAGCTTCAGTCAGTCGGAGGCGGGATTCAATTCTAAAATAACCGAGCATATAAAATACGTACCGCCCAAAAGCATGGTGATAGACATCATCAGAGAGCTGAAGAACAACAAGGTTGTTTATATTGGAGATGAAGTCATTTTAGCAGATACCGGAGTTAAGATGATGAGTAAGATTCATCAGTTGTGCGGAGGCACGGTCATTTCCGAATCAGGCAAGGCGATTTTAATTTCGGACCATAAGGTTCAATTTATCTTCGATGAATTTCAGGGCAAGAAAATGGGTATATTCTACAAGTTCAAGGCTGAATACGAGATGATAAAATCGGTGATGGGCGATATGGTTACTGACAATTTGGATGAGTTTAATCAGACCAATAAACATATCGCGTTGCAGATAGTATCTGGGCGCGAGGGCATATCGCTCAAAAATGCAGACGTGTTGGTATACTACAACATAGATTTCAGCGCTACATCATATTGGCAGTCAAGAGACCGCATGACTACATCTACAAGCCTAGAGAGTGACGTATACTGGATATTTACTGAAGGGGGCATAGAGTCAAATGTATATGGCGTAGTGAGCAACAAGAAAGATTTTACGATACGACACTTTAATAGAGTAACTTTGTTCTCAAATGACTGAGCAGCAGATACAGAGCAAGCATATAAAATACCTTGAGAGTCAAGGGTACTATGTGATAAAGCTCATCAAGACCAATAAGAACGGCATACCGGACTTGGTCGCGATTCCTAAAAACTCTGACGTTTTATTCGTGGAAGTAAAACGTCCGGATGGTAGGCTCAGCGAGTTACAAAAACACCGCATTAAAGAACTATCAGAACATGGCATCGAAGCTCGCGTTTATCGCAACGAATAGCAGCAGGGTACAATACATCAACAAGGTAATGGCCGAGTTGAATGACCTACTACCAGAACTATATGAGTCTTGGATAGATGAGGATTATGACGCCACCATTGAGCGTGCGCTTGAGATAAATAAAATAACTAAAACCATTATAAATCAAATTAAAGATGAATGACTTGCAATACCAAGCATGGGTCGGCTCATTGTCCAAGGCCCGACTAGAGCAGGAAAAATCTAATGCGACATGGGTCTCTCAAAACTCTAAAGACCAAGAGGCTATAGATTCAGCGAATAATAAACTTGAAATAATAAAAAAGGTAACAGATGAAGTATCAGGGAAACTGCGATAAGCACGGCATGGTGTCTCACAAGACAAGTAAGGACATGGTAGCGATAAGAGGATGTTACTGCCCATTTTGTCAAGGACCCCTTACCAATGTCATAAAAGATGCCCCTTCTAAAAACGCTATATTTGCAAAAAATAAAAGATGAAAAACGAACAAATTCTAGGTATTATAAGACACGCCCTCTCTGCTATCGGTGGCTTCGCTATGTATAAAGGATACTTGACCGAAGAAGAAACGGCTTCATTAACCGGTATCATCCTTACTTTCATCTCTGTATTATGGAGTATCTGGGAAAAGCGATAGACTTAAATGATACAACTAATCGAGCAGATACGCCCGAACATACACCTAATTACTGTAAAGGGTAGAACCTGCGATTTTCTACTGATTTCAGACTTGCATTGGGATAACCCAAAGTGCGGCCGGGAACTTCTTAAAAAGGACTTGGATGAGGCTGTTCAGCGTGGCGCTATCATAATAGTAAACGGTGACTTCTTCTGCCTAATGCAAGGGAAGGGCGACCCAAGGCGAAGCAAGGATGAGATTCGACCCGAGCATAACAAGGGCAACTACCTGCAAGCGGTGGTCGAGGATGCGGTGGATTGGTTTGCGCCTTACGCGAATAACCTTGCTTTAATCGGCTATGGAAACCACGAAACAGGAGTATTAAGGCACATGGAGTTTGACGCGCTCAAATATTTCCAATCCATATATAACTACAAGCATAAAGGAAATGTGCAGATTGGCGGATATGGAGGCACTATCCATATTAACTTGGACGTAAGTACCCCAAACGATGACGTAACGCGCAACACGGCATTCATCATTCACTACTATCATGGTTCAGGAGGAGGTGGCCCAGTGACCAAGGGGGTTATTCAAGACCAACGTATGATGGCCAACACAGAGGGCTATGATTTAATGTGGCAAGGTCACGTTCATGAGCTGTATCACCACATCAATATGGTGCATTACTACAACAAAATGCATAAAGTCATTAGACACCGAAGGGTGCATCAACTACGGACGAGTACATACAAGGAGGAATTTGGCGCAGGTGAAAGCGGGTTTCATGTTGAGCGAGGCAGGGGCGTTAAGCCACTCGGTGGGTATTGGATGACCCTAAAGGTCAAAAGGATGATTCAGGAAGACAAGGGCAGCAAAAGCGATACGCGATTAGTAGAGGCTAAATTTCATACGACCTAATTGTATATTTGTGCGATATGCGAGACATACGATTTATCGTCGTACACTGCACGGCAACACCACAATCAACAACGGTCGATAGCATTCAACGGCATTGGCGAGAGCGATTAGGGTGGAAGTCACCGGGCTATCATAAAATTATTAAAGCAAATGGAGAAGTTATCACTTTGGCGCAGGATGAGCAGATTTGTAATGGGGTCTCTGGGTTTAACTCTGTTAGTCTTCATGTCTCCTATATTGGTGGTGTTGATTCGCGTGTTAAGCCGGTTGACAACCGCACTCAAGGGCAAAAAGACGCACTCAGTCAAGTCCTGCACGCTTGGAGAAAGAAATACCCAGACGCCATAATACAAGGGCACCGGGACTTCCCCGGGGTCAATAAAGCCTGCCCGTCGTTTGACGCAAAAAAAGAATATGAAAGAATCTAATTTAATAATCAGACTAGTGTCTGAAAAAACAGGAGTGCCAGAAAGTCAAATTTTTTCAGGGCACAGGTCTAGAGAAACGGTAAACGCGAGAAGGATGTGCGCCGCTTTGATGCGACGATACACTTTACTTCCGCTAAAAGACATAACCCGAATTCTAGGGCTCACCAACCACACCACCATTATATACTACACGTCCACTCATGACGACTTCATGGGCATCGACAAGGAGTATAGCAGGGTTTATTTGAGTATAGAGGCCTTGTATAAAAATCTAAACAAGACCGAGCACGACATTATTGGTTATACCATATCTTACGATGGCACATTCCACGGGTTCTTTGTTCATTATGAGTCAGCGCATTCTAATAGTAAAGGAGGAGTGGTGACGCCTATTTTAAGCCTTAATAAAAATTGATACATGAAAGCGACTCTAGAATTTAATATGGATGATAGGGAGGGCAACTTTAGAGAGCACCTCTACACCAAAATAACCATAGAAACATCCTACGAAGAAGGGGATGTTCATAAGACAATCGTGACCAGGAGCAAGTATGACTTAGATAAACAAGAGTTCGCTGATATGCTCAAGGACTGCCTCAGAGGGCACGGATGGTCTGACGGTCAGATTAATGAGATGTTTAATTGTGATTGTGAACCCCGAAAAATATGAAGGCGATTCTAGAATTTAATATGGATGATGGAGAGGATACGGTCAACTTCGACAATGCCGTTAACGGATGGAGGTGGAAACAAGTAGTCTGGGAGATTGACCAATGGCTCAGGAGCGAAGTGAAGTATAACGACAATCTATCTGAAGAGCAGTACAAGATATATGACAGCACCAGGGATAAGATTAGGGATATCCTTGGGGAATCAGGACTTACACTTTAATAAACTTAAATTATGACACAAACAAAAACGCTCTTAGAGCAAATCACCCCAGAGGCACACCACAAACTTGCTGTGCTAAATCATGAACTAAGAACAGACGTGGCGTCTATTCTTCGAGAGAAAACCTCCTATGGAGACCTCACAATCAGTGAAGCGATAAAGATAGCCTACGCACTAGGGATGAGCACTGATATGAGGCAGATGAGGGTTCAATTGATTGAAGAAAATGTATATTTGTAACCTAAACCAAAATTAAATGACACGAGAAGAAATTTCATTTTTAAAATCCCACTCCGTTGAGATTAACTTTTTTGACCGCGGATGCGTGGTTAGAGTTGGATGCAAGTCGTTTGCCTTTGAAAGTACTGAAGAGGCAATTACCGACCTGCAAGAGTACGTCAAAAAACCTCTTGAAATTGGCAAAATTTATGCTCCTGACTATTTTAATGCAGAGAAGTTAAGCGAAGCATCAGGAATAGTAGAAGCAAGAGGCTAATCAAGAACACAGTCAGGTGGCGGAATGGTAGACGCTACATTATCTAGGTTAGAGATGCCCGACAGTAATGTCCGTAGAAATGTGCAAGGGAAGCGTAGGAGATAGTTAAGTTGACTCCTCATCTCATACAGGTTCGAATCCTGTTCCTGGCTAATTGGATAGATTAAAGCAAGCCTGTCATTAATTTGACAGGTTTGCTATCTGTCCTGATTGGTATGGTTTTTGATGTATTATATTAAAAATAAATTCATGAAACATCAAGGAGACTCTGCTGAATTGAGATTTATGTTATTAAACCATGAATTAGGTTATATTGTATCAAAACCTTTTGGAGATAATGCCAAATATGATTTGATTGTAGATACTGGAAATACTCTTGAAAAAATACAAGTTAAATCTACATCAAGAAAAGATACTTCATCTGGTATGGATTGTTATAATTGTTTAGTTTGTTCAGGAGCTGATGCCAAACAACAATATTCTGATAAAGACATTGATTATGTAGCAATATATGTTATTCCAGAAAATGCTTGGTACAAAATCCCAGTAAAAGAAATTAAGGGCAAGACTGTAAAATTATATCCTCATAGGAAATCACAAAAAAATACTTATGAAAAATATAGAATTTAATCCTGTCCTGACGGCAAAACAAGTGAATGAAAATAGTAATTTATAGCGGAAGCGAAAGGTCCTCATCAGAAAGCGACTACAATGTAGTCCCCCCGGAATCATTGTGCAGGATGTTTCTTGACGTTGCTACCGGGGCAGGGTATAGTCCAATTCAAATAATAAAATATATGTCACAATTTAAAAAACTTGAAGAGAAGGTGGAAGTATGGGCTGAAGAGAAGGGCATCCTCAGTAAGGCCACGCCAATCAAACAGGCGATGAAAACTCAAGAGGAGGTTACTGAACTATGTAACGCTATCCTTGATGGGAACAAAGAGGAGATTATGGATGCCATAGGAGATATCCTGGTCACTATAATCATACAGGCTAAAATGCAAGGAGTATCTGTTGAGGAGTGCCTACAAGGGGCTTACAACGTGATACAAAATAGAAGCGGGCAGATGATTAACGGACAATTTGTAAAAGACAACCAATGACCCTACCTGAATTACAACACCTGCTGAATTTGATGGATGCGGATAACAAGAAAATCCGTGATGCTTATAGGGGCTTGGCAGACAAGCAAGAGCAGAAGGTACACATCGAACAGCCGCTATTTGGAGATGAGTGAGCGCGTTGAGATTGTGAACGGCGACAGCCTGTTGGTCTTGCAACTGCTGGATGATAACAGCGTGGACGCGATTGTTACCGACCCCCCTTACGGCTTGGCGTTTATGGGCAAGAAGTGGGATTACGACGTACCGAGCGTTGAAGTGTGGGCGGAGTGCCTTCGGGTGTTGAAGCCTGGCGGGCATCTGCTGGCGTTTGCTGGCACGAGGACACAGCACCGAATGGCGGTGCGGATTGAGGATGCAGGCTTTGAGATTCGGGATATGATTGCATGGGTGTATGGGTCGGGGTTTCCGAAGTCGCACGATGTGAGTAAGGCGATTGATAAGGCGGTAGGGGCGGAGCGAGAAGTTGTTGGATACAGAGAACACACTTCAAAAGACATACGCGGAAACGCATCAAATGGTCGCGGAATTTCAGGAATAAAAAATGAAGGAAAGGAAAGATTAAGCCTGCCATACACCGCCCCCGCCACCGATGCCGCAAAGCAATGGCAAGGCTGGGGCACCGCCCTCAAGCCCGCGCTGGAGCCTATCACCGTAGCCCGGAAGCCGCTGACTGGCACGGTAGCCGAAAACGTGATGGAGTGGGGGACGGGAGGGCTGAACATTGATGGGTGTCGGGTGGGCACATCCGGCGCTCGGTTCAATGGCCGCAATGTCGATAGCGATATTTACGGCAAGTACGGCACCAGCAAGCCCAAGGAAGTCTACGATTATGGCCGCTGGCCCGCGAACCTCATCCACGACGGGAGCGAGGAGGTGGTGGGGTTGTTTCCTGATACCAAGAGTGGTAAAATGGGGCCTTGGAATAACAGAACAACAAACGGCTCTCCAAATGGCATTTACGGCAAGTTTGATGAAGAGCATCCGCTATCCGAAACCTATGGCGATTCAGGCTCCGCCGCGCGGTTCTTCTACTGCGCCAAGGCAAGCAAACGCGACAGGGATGAGGGCAACAACCACCCAACGGTCAAACCCACCGACCTGATGCGCTACCTGTGCAGGCTTGTAACGCCACCCGATGGCACGGTGCTCGACCCGTTTATGGGGTCAGGGTCAACAGGAAAGGCGGCGGTGCTGGAAGGCTTCCGCTTCATCGGCATTGAACGCGAAGAAGAATACTGCGAGATAGCAAAGGCACGAATTAAACACGCACAGCAATGACCCTAACTGAACTACAAAACCTGCTGAACCTTATAGATACGGATTACAAGCGTAAAATGGATGCCTACAAACTTGGCATCGACTTATCCGAGTTCGATGAGCCAAAACAGGAAGTCATCAGCATTTTGTTGAAGCACGTCTTAAATGAAGACCAGTACGAAACTTTATGTTGGTGGATGTACGAGAAGGATTTCGGCAGGCGTGAGGATTTACAAATGTGGGACAAGGATGGCAATGAAGTATGCCGCACGGTGGAGGAACTGCACCAATTTTTGTTTGCCTAAATAATTGAAAATGGATAAAAAAATAGAGTATATCGCCAAGGCATGCCATGAGGCTAATAGAGTATGGTGCCAAGCAAACGGGGACTTTAGTCAAAGTCATTGGGATGATGCCGAACAATGGCAGCGAGACAGCGCCATTTCTGGTGTTGCCTTTAAATTAAACAACCCTGACGCAAAAGAAGATGCACAGCATAACGCATGGATGCAGGAAAAGATTTCAGATGGGTGGGTGTATGGGGAGGTAAAGGATACCGTTAAAAAAACGCACCCTTGTATCGTCCCATTCGAGCAATTACCTGAATTTCAGCAAAAAAAAGACGCTTTATTTTGCGCAATTGTGAACGCGCTAAAAGACAATCATGAGCGATAAGATAGTCGAGTCAGTTATTGACCAATTTAGGACAAGAGCGGAACAGGGCAAGCGCAAGTACGGCACAACGATGGAGCGCGATGACCTGACCTTCATCGAGTGGATTCAGCACTTGCAGGAGGAACTGATGGATGCGGTCGTATACATAGAGAAAATAAAAAATGAAGCACGGTAGCGTTTGCTCTACCTAGCATCACCTTGGTGTGTCCGACACACCAGTTACTAAAGTTTATCAGGTTTTAATGAATCTCCCCCTAGACGGTCGGTCTTTAACTTAGCGGAAGAAGACTCCTTTTGTTTATTGGCTCCTTTTACGACATAGTCGCTATACCCCAAAAGCCTAAGTACCGACTCACCAAAATTATCCTTGTCTTTAGTAAACTCTATATAGTTCATGATATATCGGTAAAATATCCCTGCTGGCAATCCGGTAAACTCAGCCATTTGAGATGCCAACTTCGCTGCATTCTTCCATCTCGTCTCTTCTTTTTTTGCATTATACATAGATGAGAATGTATCTAAAACATCTCCTATTTGCATAAGCACTGGAAGTGAATCAATCTTACCTGCCCATGGCTTGCCAGTAATTACATCTTTGACGCCAACGAACAAATCCCCAATAATAAATATAGCATTTATATTACCAAGGATAGCAGCCCATATCATATCTTCTGTATCATCATCGTCCCATTCAGATGCCCATCTAGGGAAGCCACTGACTATCCATTGGAACATAAGTGGAGCCACAAAATGGTATGTGATAAACGCTCTTAAATTTTGCCTGAATGTACCCTTGGCGCCAGGCGTGTTAGCCAAAATTCGGTACATATTCCTTAAAGCGTTTACCTCTTGACGGAAGTACTGCTTTGGCTGAGACGCGAAAATAGAAAACGCCCGTGCAAATGCGCTACCCGTTTGATAAAGGTCCTTGTCTTCTTCAAAGTTACTCTGCGCTACTTTTTGAGTTTGCTTCTCGATTCTTTGAATAGCGAATGCTATCGCCTGCTCTTCAGTGCGCCCCTGCTTCATGAATGATTCTTTATAATACAGGTAGTTTGGCATCGCCCCCATGATGCCCATTTTGTCTCCTGCTCTCATAAAAAGCATACCAATAGAAAGGATTTTATCCCATGTCCCGTCAGGAAGAACCCCCAATTTCTTTGAGCGCCCCGCAGATACTCCAGATAAAACCTCTCTTATATCTATATCGCTGAACCTGTCGGTTAGATACTGAGAGTTAGACTTCATTTCCTTCCATGTGTTAATGCCTCTAATCTTGTCAAAAAACACCTTCCCGGCATATATACCCCAGTTTGTATACCCGATAAATGGGACATATCCAATAAACGTCCCAAGTTGCTGAAGCATAATCTTGGGATTAAAGGCCAGCTTGGCAGTTATGAAGTTTTTCATTCCGCTGCCGAAAAATTCTGATATATTAGAATCTCCTAGCCCTTGGCTATAGATTCTTTTTATCATTTCCCTTAAATTATTTAAGTCTTTTTTAGAGTGCTTTGCCTCTATGGCCTTGGCGATATACTTATCGCTCAGTATTTTATTGATGTCTCTCAGGGACTCTCCGAACGACGCAAAGAAGTTCATGTCTTCAAGGTAGTTGAACAAGACATAATCTCCGTCTACTTGCTTTATGGCATTCTTGTTCTCTTTACGAGATTTTGTACTAGTGCCCCCAAAATACTCTTGACTACCAGGGGAAGTGGGAGAGAATATATCAATAGGAGACTTCATGTCTACGCCATCCCTGTATATCCGACCTGCGTAAAATCTATTCCATGGCATGTCGGTCCTGTATATGCGCCTGTACACCGCGTTGTACTCATCGTAAAGAATCGGATACATTACATCCACCTGCCAGTCTGCCCAATCCAGAATCTTTGGCGTCTCGCTAAGCCGGTCGATAATTTGATACATTGTTGAATGGTAGTCATCCCCGAAAGTCGTCTGGAAACTAGGATGATTAGCGGGGTCTTTGTACATATTGTAGTAATAGTATGCCTCGTTCAAGGACATTATTACTGAACGGCCATTCCTTGCAGTGACTGTTATTGTGGATTTGGCATTATTGGCCATTACCTTTTTGTAGTTCTCGCCAAATATTTTTTTTGCTGCATCCCTAATCATTTCGGTAGTCATTTTCTTCAAGCGAGCTTGTTCTCTTCTAGAGTCAAATATTTTACCAGATATTATAGACTTTGCTATGCCGTTTTCGAAAAACTCTGATGGCAGTAACGCTATCCTGTCCAAGAGTGCGTCTAGGTCTTCCGTGCCTTTAACGGCACTCATAAACAAGTTCCCTATACGTTGAAGCCAATTAACATTTTCTCTTCCTTGCTTGATATCCTCTAATTGGTACATCACCTCTTGCTTCTCTTTTTCTGATGCCGCATAATCGATTTCCATGCCCCCCGTTATGTCCTCGAAGAAAGCAGCCTTCATGTTGTTATACTTCTCGGTAGCTGCTTTTATTTCTGCGATGAAATCGGCTTTGCCCTCGGCAAGCACTTCCTTCATAGCGGCCAATACCTCTTCCAGCGCTTCTAGCTTACCGTCGTTCGTGTCTTCAATCAATAGCGATGAGTTATACATAAGCGCGGTATAGAGTATCGACATTTGATTTTCCATCGCTTCTCTCTGCGAATATGGTGCACTCTCATATTTGGATAGCAATGCGCTCAACTGCTCATTTATGCGCTGAATGCTAGACTCTATCTGCAATCCCGACGATTCACCTTCTTTCATCATGAGCTTCTCGACGCCATCCATGTACTCTTGTGCGGCCATGCTTATAGCGCCTACCTCGCGACCTGACTTTTGCTTGGTTGTATCCTTCTTTAAAAGAGCATTTATCTTCTCTTTGACTATACCGACATTGGTTTTAGTGACGAAGTCAAGGACCTCTTCTTGTATGGCCATTATGTTGGTCGTTTCTGCGGCCTTTACTTTTTGGAGCAACTGCTTAACATCATTTCTAGTGTAGAATGCCTTGGGGAGATTGATGATAATATATGATATCAGCTTGCCCTTTAGTTTATCGTCTATTCTCTTCCCTTGCTCTATGCCCTTTTGCTTTATCTTCTCTCTATTAAACCACGCCCGCTTGTTCTTGGTGAGCCTAACATCGGAGGACTTCACTATATCAACAAGCATAGCCTGCTGTACGTCTTTTGGCGATGCTTTGAACGTCTCGTCTGCTTTTAAGGTAGCCACTAAATGGTCTACGATTCTATCGCCTATTGGCGCTTGTCCTTCCACTCTGTCCTTCCTCCTGTTGATATACGCATCTATGGCACCATTCCTCACTCTGTTATACAGCGCGGTGCCAGCCTCAGCGCCGCCTGTTGCATTGGCAAATGATGCCGGTAGTTTAATCGTCTCGCCTTCTTTTATGCCTGTAATAACATTCGGCAGCCCCAGTTCCATCAGGGCTTCGACGTCGTCTTCTTTATAACCATCTGACAGGAGCATCCTTTCGATTGCATCATCCGGATATCCTAAATCTCTAGCTTCCCGAAAATCCTCTAGCATTGTATTGCCTGTCCCTGGAGACGGCACGCCAATTTTACTGTATTTTATCCGGGTGTCGCGAGTCATAATAACCCTGTCTTTTTCTATTGTTCTAGATATAGCGAACCCTTTTTTTGATAGCATTTCCTGCATTTTAGGATTCACTACATCTACTTCAATTTTAACATTAGGATTCTCTTCTTGTATATAATATGGCACATCTACTACTTTGTCTAGTAATTTAGAGCCCAGTCCTTTGCCTTCATATTGTTCGCTCACAACAACGTCAAATGTGTATACATCTCCGTCATAAGACGTGAAGGCACCACCAATAACATTTCCTTTACTATCTCTAGCTACATAAGATAACTCCCTGTCACTTGTAATGCCAAGGTTTCTTTCTTTCGCAATTTTCCTGACCTCATCATAAGCCTCATAATCTGGCTCGTTATATTCGTCAGTCGCTCCCGAGATACTAAAGACGCCTGTTGCTTGAAGCCCCCGGGTGTCTGTTTCTTGCGGAGACAACAACTCCCCTCTGGTGCTAACCCAACTTTTAAACTGTTCTACATTACCATTAGGATTTTGTTCTAAATATTGAGAATAGGCTTGTAATGCTTGTTGTTTTTGTTGGGTAGTTGTTTCTATAAAATCTTTTCTTTTTATATTATAAAATAACGCATATTCCATTGTATCGGATGGAGAGTAACCTAATTGGCTCATTAACCTTTTGTATAAAACAAGTCTTTGTTTACCTTTATGGGATTCTTCTACATTAAATCTAACCGTATCATTTCCAAAATTTTGACTTAATAATGCTTGGATAATTTGTTTTGCTTTTTCTGCTTTATTAAAAAATCCAGACCCTACTAATTCTTCAGAACCATTAACTGTAAAATCTATATCATAATAATGTTGATAAGTGCCATCTTCATTTTCATAATTATAAGTAGAAATTGTAAACCTATAAATATTGTTATCTATTATTTCTTCATAAAACTTACGACCAGTTAAGCCTTCTTCTATATTACTATAATCACCAATTACCTTAAATGGCAATATCTCTATTATATTTCTTGTAATTTCATTTTCAGATGTTTTAATTTTAAAGCCTAGAGCTTCATATACTTGACTTGCAAGATTACTATCACTTTCAAATAGTTTTTCTACATCTTTCAGCGCAGAAGACAGCTTCTGAAACTTCTCTCTAATGTCTTGCGAAAAGCGATTCACCATTTTTGAAGTAGCCATCACCATTGCCCTCGGGTACTTTTTCAGGATAGACCTAAGAGCAGATATGTCGCTAGCAATCTTAGCTTCAGAAATAATAGTATCATACTGCTGCATAGTATTCTCAAAGCTATCACTAAAGACGCCGTCATCCGCAGGCCTGTAATCTTCAGTTGTATCCGCTCTCTGCACTGGCGCAGTATCTAGCCTTATTGGCAGCTCGAGTTCACTAATAGATAGACTGAAGTCATCTCTGTTAAAGTAATTGCGATTCTGTAACACGAATCGCGCTCTTAAAGACTCAATGCCACTTTCGGTAACGCTTAATGGCTTTAATAAGAAACGACGTGAACCTAATACAGTTTCTGAATCTGATAGTCTACCACCTGGGCGACTAAATATATTAGTCGAAGGAGGGACCTGCATAGAGTCTAAAATCTCAAATTTTTGACCCTCAATATCTACGACGTCTCCCACTTGATACGGAATCCGCCTTGCTATTTTAGGAGCAGAAATAGGGCCATACTTTTCGTCTAGCTTGCCATTTATGGTATCGGCAAGTTTTTTTAACTCCAAAGGAGCATCTGGTCGATATTGAATCCTCCAGTTATTTCCGTTCATTCGAACCGCCTGCTCATTAACACTATAATACACTTTTGATTTAGGCAAAATGCAATCAGCTATGTTTGGCTGAATTGAATCTAAATAATCATCACCAGGATACTTGGTCAAAGACGTTCCAGACACCGCTTTAGCGAAGCTCTCGTCTACCGCATCCAGCGAAGGGTTTATCCTGTATGACTCCGCTACGGTGCCCGACATAACATCTACGTCTGAGGCCCATAGAATATCGTCTGGGGCAGGATACATAATTATCTGAAGGGACTGACCAATATTCATTAAATTATCAGCGTCATCCGGCTCGTATGCAGCGCGAAGCCCAGTTGATAACACGATTTCACCGCCGGCATTATCTACATCGTCTAATAAATCCATTAGATTTTGAAGTAATGCAATAGTGTCAAAATTAGAGTATAAACCTATTTCAGATGTGAATACATGTCCTCTTGAGTAGGCTTCTTCAGGATTGTAGACGATGCCATTTGCCTCTTTCCAATTTAATATTATAGACTTGTTTCTAGCAAAATCCCTGTTATGTTTTATGTATTCCGCTATCCTTTTAGACCCGTCCACCATTTTGTATACATCGCTAGCGGAAGCCTCTACGTCGCCTATATAGTATTTACCATCCCTTGACTCTATTGTGGTAATCGTCATTCCATTGAAGTGGTTTATGACTTCCACCTTCCCGTCTGTCAATAGCTCATCGACAATTTTCTCAAGTTCTTTCTTTGCCTTTATATACTCTGGATTATTCGGGTAGTTGTTATCGCTACTTATTATAGTCGCCATTTTTGTTTCAAGCGCTGTAATCTCATCGACTTTTGACGTTCTCTCTACCTTTATGCCACCGGCTAGTAGCGCCATCTCCGCTTGAACGTCAGCATAGTTCTCCGTAACGAGTCCTGTTGGTGTCTTAAACTCTTGGACGAATCCGGGAAGTATTATGTTTTGATTTGAGTACCCGAGTAACTTCCCGATATCCTCAATAGTGGCATCTACGGGGAAGTCTTCGATTGTAATACCCTGCTTGCGCAGTGTATCTCTGACCCATGCGGCCATTTCTTTAAGCCACTTCTTAATCTGCGACAGCAGCTTTAAGTTGGCCTTTTCCGAAAACGCCTCATCAGTACGCATCCCTAGCAACTGAACGATAGCCTCTTCCATTACATCGTCTTCGTTGTTGAAGTTATACTTCTCCCTGACGTTTGCGAGCACCTCTTGCCCTAGCGGGCTATTAAGAACTTCGTTCTTTAAGTTCTCGTACAATTGGGCATACTCGGGATTTGACTTCATGGCCAGTATGATAGGGTGGCCTAGTATCTCGTGGAAGACAGTTTCTGACGTTGCGTATGCTAGGTTTATCACTGCTTGATGCATGCGTGGGTCGTAATACCCCCTGTATTCCTCGTTCGGGTCATTGATAAACTTTACGGTAGCCCCTATCCTGCCGGCAACCCGAGTGGCCAAGTCTTTGAACGCGCTTATCTCTTGCGCTGACTTCCACTTCCTGACCGCCTCCTGCCGCTCAGCTTGCTGGAACTTAGTGGCCTCTTCTATGGTAACGGCGTCTTCGCTGAATACGACATATTCAATTGTCTCCCCAGCGTCTTCTGTGTTAAAATTACCATCTATACCCGCTCTAGAAAGGAGGGCGGAAAGATTCCTTTCATTAGCGAAAACTTTATTGCCAACCCCCCAATAAAATTCTCGCCCCGATTTATCTCTATCAAAACTTTTAATGGCATCTAAATATGGGCTATTTTCTAATATCGCCTGATTTAGTATTGCATCATACTGAGCATCGGTCAATGGCTTACTGAAATCTATCCAATTTCCCGTTTCTGCTATAATAACTTTATATAAGTACGCATCATCTTTTAATTGTTGTGGCATATTTTTCAATGCCATTCTAGCTATGCTTCTATATTCATCCGCCTTAAAGAAATATTCATCTAAATAAAGCTCATAATTAAAGGGCATATCATAATCCCCGTTTCTTATTTGTTCTTCAGAATATCCGATTTCTTTTAGAATAATATTTCTTTCCGATAGAGCTTCATCCCTTAGTTCTCTGCTTTTTTTAAGCATTTCCTTAGCAAATGAAACTCTCTTTCCGCCTACTTTTTCAAGCGTTTCTTTTACCGTTTTAAAAAGGTCCGGATAATCTTCTTTATAAATCTTCCGCTCGTTATTTCCAATGTATTCCTTTGCAAATTTATTGGCGTATCTTTTTGCTGTTTCTTTTTGTAATGTAAAATACATTCCAACACCACCGCGACTTGCCCCAACTCCCTTGCCTACATAATCAAGGCTGAACTTATCAAATAAAGACGGAGATGCATGATACCCGATTAACGAGTACTTCATCCGCGTGTCCATGGGTTGCTGCTGGTACGGCTCTTCAGAAGGGGCTATGTTTTCAGTCCAGGCCCATTCGGGTAATAAGCCTATTTTGTTTTCAGCAAACACCGTATCAAGAACATCTGCTTTTTGATTCTGCTCTGCATACGGACCGAAGTTAAGCCATGAGTTCTGCCCTCTCGTTTCCGTGGTCATCGCCTTAACAGCATCCCCAGTATAGAGACGGACGTGAGCCTGCCATGCGTTCTCTTCCCCTCGAGCTCTAAATCCAGCGCCTTCCATGCTATGTCCAAACGCATCGTGAACAGCCCTAAATAAGTCGTTTGCAGTAACCGGCCTGTCCACACCATTTTGGTCTTTCCAAACCAGTCCAGTTTCCCTAAGCATGGGATTATTCTCTAACTCGGCGTCAGTTATTCCCTCCGTACCGTATCCAGCATACGTGCCGTAAACAGCCATTCTCTTGTTGTCCCTTAAGTCGCGCACCGCCCTCCATGGCTTCCCGTCATACGGGTCCGTGTCCCCGTCATAAAACGTGAACTCATAGCCCGCATCTACTAGCGCTTGATACTGAGCCTTTGTCTGTTTAATTAACTCATCATACGCAGCCCTGACCTTTGGATTGGAAGGGTCGTGCTTCATATTTTCGAACGCCGCCGCCAACCTCTTTGCAAAATCCGGGTCGACTTCAACGTATACCGCCTGCCTTCTAAGGTCTATGCCGTTTTCTTGGGCGTACTTTTCCGCGACCGCGACGATGCCGGGGTCTGGACCTGTCGCCCCTTGAACAACTGGTGCACCTTCAAGCGGCGCAATTGTTCCGCCCGCTCTCCGTCCTCCTCTGTCTCTGGCCTGTTCGCCCACTGGTGCAACTCTTTTCTTGTCATATTTTTTTGGTTTTAGTTTACCCTCTACTTTCCTCACCGGCTTCTCGGTAAGTATCCGCATACCCGAGCGATATGCTCTGTCTAAATCAGCCGCGTTATCAACGCGATAGACCTTGCCCGTTCTCTTGTCCTTCGCATAGGCAACGCCACCACGGCTAAGTTTCGTCTTGGCAGCATCAAGTCTTTTGCCCGAGTCAACAGTAGCCATGCTAAACATATCCCCGGCTCTTTTCAGCACCCCTTCCTTGTTGGCCTTGTATATCTCAGCCTTCTTCTCGGTCAGTTTACGCCCCTCGGTTATATCATCGGCAATATCGTCAAGCACGGCCTCGCTGACGTTCCCGGCCTGAAACGCGGCGTAATCAGACGCACTTACATCTTTCTTGGGCTTGCGCAACTCCGTCTTGTCAACAGTGGCCTCATACATACCAGTCTCCTCGTTCAGCTGAGCATCCTTTCGGAATCGCACCGGAATCTGCTCCTTGGTATCAGCCACGAAGGTGACCTGTTCCCCCATGTCGTCATACTCGAAGTCTATACGCTCTTCAGCCTTACCCCTTAAAAGCTGAGACATCTTCTCATCTCCCTCAATCTCTATTTCTAGGCTGTCCAAGGCATAGTCTGGTGTGTTCACTATCAACCTCTGCAACTGCCTGCCGGTAACATATTGGCCTCGATACTTGTACGTTGGTCCAGTCCCTACAACGCTGCTTATATCAACGCCTTTGCTCGGAACCTTCTTACTCAAAGATATCTCGCTAATCTCATCCTTAATAGCCTGTTGCAATGGCTTGTTTAGGTCGGGTACTCTCTCTAGCTTTCTCTTGGCTGCGAACAAATCCGCAAGCCTATTCTCGGCCTTTGAATTAGTGCCCTTCTCCATAATCTTTTGCCGCTGAGCATCCGTATCCTCCATCGCTCCTATTGCCGCACGAGCCTGTCTTATATCGCTGATATTATCTATAATCTTGCGCTCTGTATCCTCGCTAATCTTGCCCGACTGCTTCATGTTCTTGGCCCACCTAGCCACGTCCTCAACATTGTCCTTGGTGTTGTTTATGAACGAGCGGCTTGCCGCCATGTTATCAGCAAGGTCTGTGTAGTAGTCCGTGCGAACCTGCTCATATACTTCTTTAGCAAACCCGAATGGATTGGCGCCGACCATACCTACCGCTCCAAGTCCCTCTGCAATTATTTCTATGGCGTTCAAGTCCTCTCCAGATACCACTTGCGCCAATGCCTCGCCAGTCATCTCTTGAGCTATCTCAACGCCGGACCCCATGGCAATAGTTTGGGCTAGTCTTTTGGGTGTGCTTGCTATTGACGAAACTCTAAATCTCGACATGACGCCATATCCGATAAGTTCTGTCAGCCCTATGGTAGAGCCTCTTGTCAGTCCATGACGAAAGGCCTTGTCCATTATCTCTGGGTCATCAAGCCACTTGCCATTGAGCACATCTTCGGCTGTATACTTCTCCTGAAGAGCGCCGTACATACCAAGCGCAGTCTCCATGGCTAGATTGGTGGCTACGTTACCCACAGTAGCGTTTATTGTGCCGGCAGTTCTTAAACCTGCTGCCGCCCCTGCTCTGGCGCCAGCAAGACTCTTTGATTTCAATCCTCCGGCTAGACCACCTATCAATGCACCAGAAGCCGTTAAAATCCCTCCCTCTGCTCCTGTTAGGTATATCATTTGAGCGAAAGACTGACTAGCCAATGTAGTTGCGGCAGATATGAAATTAAGCGGGTTGCTAATTAGAGAGAGAAGTTCCCATTGATTGCCGCTCTGCATAGCCTTATACATATCATACTGAATTGCCGTAATAGGAAGTTCCGGCTTATTCATAAGCTCCGCAACTCTCCGGTTATACGACTCCCTGTCCTCTGGGGTTATGCCTTCATTCAGTTTATCTATTTTCGCTGCTAAAATAATTTTACTTGCCCTGGCCTCGTTCCATGCATTCTTAAATACATTGAACGCCCCCTGAATTGCACCGACGTACTCCTGCTTAAATTCCTTGTCATGCTTTGAATTTAAGTAGGTGTTGGAGTCGTCGTATAACTTCTTAATCTCATTAGCCTGAACTGCCAATGCATTCGCTCTATTGATATATTTATTTACCTCATCTAATTCTGCCTGACTATTGAAAACCATGTTCTTCAGCGTTTCTTCACTGAATTCCATGTCATATCTGTTCCGGAAATCATCCTTTAGCAAATTCATGCCAGCAGTCAGGTCCTTGGACTTCTTTGCGATTAGCGCCTTCTTTTCATCAATTATCTTTTGTTTTTCTGCGTCAGCCTTATTCAGCACATTATCCTTCAAATCTTGATATGCTGCGTATGACCGTTCTTGCTCCTTTGTTAATCCACCTAATATCCTGCTGACATCACGACCATCGCCAACAACAGCTTGGTATCCAGCCTTCTTCAATAGTCTAGCTTGTTCTGCCGCGGTCAAATTCCTTTCTTCTATACTTTCAAGAAACGCCTTCTTTCTGTTTCTCTCTTCAAATTCATCTACAAATCTTTGAACGTCTTGTCCCTGCGTGCCATTAACTTTGGCATACTTATCTAGTATCTTATCGTCCTCGTATTTTGACGCGCCTATCATAGGAGACGTGGCGTTATTTTTTATGAAGTCCTTTAATTTCTTCGCTTCATCGCGCTCTGCTTGCGTGGCTTCTTTACCTCCCATTGGAGCAAGTCCAAAATACCCCTTCCTGTCAAAAATATTGGTGAATACCTGCTGAAGGTCAACGTCAATAGACTTGCCTGTTCTGGTTGCCGTGGCCCTGACATTTCCGCCTATGTTGACAAATCGAATACCATACTTCCCCATGTCTTTGTTCAGGGCTTCTATGGCTTTGTCCGACTTATCGTCATAGCTAACGCCTTGAGATTTCGACAGGGCATCCTCAATAGACAGGTCTAACTCCGCCTCTTCGTCTGCGGATAAAATATACTCTTTGTCCTCTTCGTCTTTGGCAATCTCCCCCGCCATGAATTCTAATTCAGCCTGTTCCTGACGCTGCTCCTCCATCAACGCCTCATCTTCAGTGGGCGCATACTCTACGCCCGGGAGGGTGAGTTGCTCCCGCCCTAGTCTATCCTTCGTTATCGAGGCTCCTGTAGGCAGCACTGGCTTGACGACCGTCGGCACCTCCTCTCTAGTTGCCCCCGGTAGAATAGGGACGCTGACCTTGTCTGTAGGACGAGGTAGCTTTTTAATCTCTTCGAATAAGTCTACAACAGGAGGTTGCCCAGGGCGCAGTTGTTTAGCCATTTATTGTGCGTTTTGTTGATTCCACTTTGTAATCATTTGATTTAAACCTTTTATTGTATCAGCTGCCCCCCAGACCGTTTGCCCGCTGTCATTTTTATAACGGATTTTTACCTTCCCGTCCTCATACTTAAAGTCTTCACTATAACTAGGATTCTCTCTCTTCATGTCAATCACTTTATTTTGAAGTTGCTGTGGAGTAGGCTCAATCGTATTCCCGCCGCCATCCTTCTCAGCCTCCACATTTATTTGCACAGCTGGCTTTTTGCCAACGCCCGCACCGCCACTAAAAGCCCCCATTTTAGTTGCGCCGCCAAACCCTTGCTTTACATACTGCTGGTCAAGGCCACTAATAGAAGTTAGGACGTCCGGAAGTTCATTAGGAGTGACATTTTGAGTTGTCTTGCTGCCATCTTTATCCGTTATAGTCAATATCGTGCCGTTGTATTCGACTTTTGCAACGTTTAATTCTTTGGCAATAAGCGCTGCATTAGCTTTATTGGTCGGGTCTTTTAACGCCTGACCAAAATAGAACGAATCCTTTTCTCTTTGAGTTGATTCCTTGCCGGAACCACCTCCTGTGGAAGCCTTCTCTATGTTTGTGCCCATAGCCGAAAGCGCTGCTTCTCGTAGAATTTCACGCGCCTTTTCTTTGTCTGTCTCTGTAATTTCTACCTTGAAGTTATTTACCTTCCAGTCTTTTTTCACGCCTGCGTCTTCAAGAACGTCGGCCACGTCATTAGAGTTTAGCAGAATAGCGTCAATTTGTCTGTTAATAGTATTCATCGCCTCATCATTCACTCTAGACGATGATGCAAGCCCTTTCTGAACAGCGGCCATTTGCTTGCCGAGTTTCATCATTTCATCTAATGAGTTCTTCTTATTATACTGGAACGAGCCTAGCTTCATCATTTCCCTCATGCTTGTAGAAGTCTTGCCATCTTCACTCTTGAATATTAGCGTCCCCGTTTCATCAACTTCCGGCTTCAGACCTCCTAATCCGCCTTCTAATTTTTTCAGCGCCTCTTCGGTAACAACACGCTCCACAACACCAGATTTATTGTCATTTACCCTTTGCTCTTTTGCTAAATAGGCTTTGTCAAAAGACTTCACGAATGTATAAAACTCATTCATATCACTCTGAATATTGGAGCGACGCAGTGTATATTCTTTAGGGGTAATTTTATTGCTCTTCAGCTGTTTGTTTAATTCATTCAGCCTAGAAGCGGCGGTGTTTGCCGCGCCCAATACAAATGTTTGAGTGGGCTCATCACGAACCTCCGGAGTTTCGCCTATAGCCTTTGCGGTTTCCCGCGCTTCTTTCTCGAGCTTCTCCTTTAGGTCTTCGCGCCCCTTCTTCCATTCAGACAAAGAGTCTGATATGCCCTTGGTTACACTCGCCCAATCCACCTGCATTTCTTCAGGCTTCCTCTCTACATATCCATAATATGACATAAGTCTTTGCTTGTTTGTTAATAAATTAACCCCATATCAAATGAGGGCCATATATCCCCTCCTACCTCTTCTTGAGGAACAGTAAAACTGCTTTGTGCCGAGGCGGCGTCGCTCCCTTTAGGCTGCCGTCTAGATGCCCTTCGGTCTATTAGTCCTCCTGGCTCGTATCCTCGCCTAAAGGTCTGGAGCCCGGCCCCTCCTTCGGCCACTTTGCCCCCTATTGGTCCCCCGCCCTTTCCCTCGCCTTCATCCAAAGGGATAGTCTCTAGTCCCAATTTAGCCATTTCAGTAATACCTTGAACACCAGCTTGAACGGCAGCAACACGAGCTCTTTCAGCATCGCGAGCGGCCATCTGCGCTCCTTGAGCTTCACCAAGAGACAATCCAGAAAGCATCTCCCTGATTCTATTGTCTTCTTGGCGCTTCGTCAGCTCTAAAGCCTGAATGTCAGCGGCCATCTGCGCACGCTGCTGCTCCTGAGCTTGTAGTTGAGCGGCCATTATCCTACTCGCTGCCGCTCCAACGCCACGGGTCTCGCCCTCAGCTGCCTGCTGAAGTATGTCTGCCCCCTGCTGCTGTAATGCTCTCTGCTGCATCTCATAAGGCTCCTTGGCAATAGCGAGCTCGTTCATATAATTGACGCTCATCTCGCGCCTTGCCTGGTCGACATACTTCTGCGCGGCGGCCTTAGCCTCCCTTGCAGCACGAGCCTGCTTGCTCGCTTGAGCGAAAGATGCGGCTGTCGATGCCGCTGTCAATCCTAATGTTACTGCTGTTACTGCGCCCATAGTGTAAGTGTTTGTGCCTTTCCTTTATCTGAAATAAATCCTATTGTTTCGTATATTTCGATTGCATGCCGATTCTCCGCAATAGCAGTGATGTAACTATATCCGGACCGCTTGGCAATTTCAATCATATAACTTAGCAAAAATAATATACCTTCGCGTCTACCCGGTTTTTTTCTGTAGTTCTTATTAGACACAAGCCATTCAATCCAAGCCACCTTGGAGTTTGTCATATATAGGTAAGCGGCGCACACCGGGACGTCATTGTCGTAAAGGATAAACCCCGTATTGGGCAAATAATCCTGCGGTGGTGGCGTCCACCCCCATGACTCCCACCACTCCGTAAGAATATCCCTGTAATCAGAATCAGTCAGTGGTCTTATGGTCATGGATAGCTTTTCATTACATCAAATTCTACAGAAAACAATTCAGAGGCATTCGTGCCGTCCTCAACAAGAGTAACAACGGCATAGTCGCCTAGAAGGCCATACGACTCGGCGGTGACGTTCTTACTAGCCATCACAAACAGCCCTATGGCAGTGTTAACAGCCGGGAGAGTACTTCCGGTAGCAGTAATTACATTACCTACTATTGAAGATATGACGCCTCCTTGAGTTGGGGTCGTTCCATAAAATATGGTATCTCCAATGGATATTATAGACTGAGGGACATTAGAAGCAAAGGTGAAGGTCCTTGTCGCCCCAGAGCCACCCACAGTAGCAGATGTATTCCCAATGCCAACGAAAGACCTATTCTTGGTTATTACTGAATTTGAGTTAAACCTTATGTTTGAAAACCACATCCCCTCTTTCTTCTCGTAGTAATTAGTAAGAACGGTACCTGTCACCTCGTCAGTGGCCACGGTGGCCTCCCATGTAGTGTCGCTCTGCAAGGACAATGCCTTGAACAATTTGGCCTCCAAAGGACTCTTGTTGGCACAAAATTGAATGATAGCAGAGCTAGTAGCACCATAGAAAGTGCCTCGTTGGTCATTGGAATTATGGAGATGCAGATTACCACCCTTAAAGCTGTAAAACCTGTTGTTCATCCCCTCCATCCATTCAGGGAAAAATGAATAGTACGAAGGCCAACCTTCCGTCTGTTCGTTATATGATAATGTATCGGCCATTTTATCAGAAGAATGCTGTTATAAGTCCATTTGATATTTGTATAACTGGCGTTACCCCAGGGAATCCCGATTGCAACTTATAAAACTTGTTATCCAAAAACTCTGAAGAATAAGGGTCTTTAAACATAAAGTCGTAAGTAGCCGCGGTTGCGGCAGTCCCATTGGTAGCGCCACGATAAACTTGTATAGGGTATGTCGTAGCTACTAATGCTGCTGCTGACGTATCAAATGGCCCTGCCGCATTGAAAGAAGGTAGTAAAACAGGGCAGTCAATAGTAAGAGTTACATTATAATTTGTTGTGCAGGGTTGCAAGACAGCATAATCAATAATGCTGTACTGATTAGTGACCTTTGGTATATACATCCAGTATGTGTACAACGCCCCGGGAACAGATATATCATCAATATACTCGGTTATACTGCCGGTAGTATTAAACCACCCTGCTCCACTTTTCTGATACACAGTCATAGATATTGCCGTAGTATCTGGACTGCAAGGATTCGCCGTACACGTCCATCTTTTTAACTCAGCTCCGGGCGCATCACTAGCTCTAGGCTGTCTTCTCGGCACTGATGGGTCTGGATATGCATCGCCCCCCAACTCAACGATAAAGGCCACTGGAGACGACAATGCGTTAGTCATCGTGACCTTAATAGCCCCAACAGCACTGCCGGTGTCATAATGCCCCTCGTACCATCCCTTTTGATTATCTGTCGGCTCCACATCTGTGCCACAAGGACTGGCACATGCGGCATCGCATCTAAAAATACCCGGGAGCAAAACGCCAGACTGCTGAGTCCTATAATACCCGCACACCGCATACACTCCGTCTGCTGCTTTTCCAGTCAAGGTGCTAGTAGTGTATACGGCTGTTGCCGAATCAAAAGAAGTGCTGTCTATATAGAATGATGCCATTTTAACAAGTTGTTGATGTCAATATAACTCCGCTGCCATTTACCTGAATATAATTCGTGCCACTATTTATCTTGTAGTACCCGGGATATGCAGGGAACGAGCATGCGCTATCAAAGTACACCATGGCCCCCACGGCAAGACCGGACTGCTTGCCATATATGGTCATGACGATAGGAGCAGCGCAAGCCTCCCACCTCGACAGGTAAACGCCTGATGCCTGATACTCGAAGCAAGTGGGGCACACTGTCGTGCATCCGCAGCACGCACCAGAGGGGTCGGTGCCTGCGACATAGCACGCATCTATAAGCGTTGGCCTACGATAGTCCCAAATAAGATACAAATTGCTTCCTGATGAAGTGAGCGTCATCGCCCTCTTGTAGGCAGTAAACGGCTCGTACTCAGTATCCGAAACAAACGACAGAAAAGTGGCAGCCCCGAGTAAGCTGTTTACGCTAGCGGTAGTGTTGCTATACACTGTATTTGTGCGCAATATCCCGAATCTGTCAGTAGCCGTCTGCGGAGTGTAAGAGCTATCTCCGTTCTTTACTGAGTACAAGTTTATAATGCCCGAGTTCTGCGGAAGCCATCCCCCCTGCTGTACGTCACCGAGAAGCTCAAACTGAGATGCCGGAGCAGACGTTGTCGATGAGAATATCACATAAGAGTCTTGGTCGTTGTAGTAATGCTGTATCGACTGGTCGTTGAACTCAGGAGAAGCTACCGTGACCAAGTATACATTTATTGAAGTAGATACAACACACCCTACGGAAATGTCAAACACCAACTCAATATCAGGGGCAGCTGGATATATTTCAATAAGGACCTGAGTAACGGACGTGAGATTTTTATTTACAACAACTGAGTTATTAACGTCTAGAGACAGCGTATGCTGAAGAACGCTATTGTAATAAACAAGCGCAGTTGCGCCCAATACATTAGCTATACTAGTGCCAACCGATACCGAGCCTATATTGGTACCAACATCCACATAAAGATAGTACACATTAGTGCCGGGAGGAGAGTACATGGTCTTCGATACGAAACCGCACTTCACTGTTTCCTGGAAAGTGCCGGTGTTATCGCCGATGTGTAAGACATAGTCTTTCAAATACGGGTCGTAACCACCTCTTATAGGCGCGTCAATAACAGACTTGAACTTATCCCTAAAGTAACTCTGCATACCTATATTAGATATGACGGTCATTTGGTCTGCGACCAATTTTATGACCGCACCTCTTCTGATATCAGTAAAGTATACGCTATCACCGAAGTGCGAGAAGCTCTCCGGAGACTTACTAATACCATACTCCTGAGATACGATTACCTGATTGCCTAGGACTTCAGGGACAGACGTAAGGGCATTGTTTCCAGATACGTCAGACAATATACCCTTACTCACCAATACCTTCGATACGCGGTCCTCTTGAAGCGCCAGAATATCAGTTTCTCTTGGGTGTAGCTTCTGTATGCTCCCGTATGCTATCTCTAGAGATTTGAAATTAAACAGACCGGCATTAAACTCATTGAGCTTATTCACATTGGTCTCTCTATTGTAGACCCCGCTATAAGTAAGGTCTGCTGACCTGTGCTCTTCCTTGTAAGGAACTTCAGAAGAGGAGTGAACGCGCTGACCTAGACCAAACGTCCTGCCGACAATACTATCTCTTATTTTATAGCTCTCTACTCCATTGGCGAACGTCCAGCAGTCATAAAATCCTAAGTTACTTATGGATGACAAAAGCGCCGTTTGAGTCTGTACGTTACCAGAGTGCAACTTGTTATTTATAGTAAAGACCTCGTTGTTCTCGTAGAACACATTAGGCAGCGCATCATTAGGCTCTGTCTCAAAAGCCAAGAACTGGTCATTATTCCTTATCTCTACAAAAGCCTCAATCCTTGAGTCTCTTCGGCCACATGCAGGAGTTCCATTCCTTATAGTTAAGTACAATGGCTTGGTAGAGTCGCTTACATCACCGGGAGCATCAACGGCAAACTGATATTTGTTCTCTCCGTTGCTTATAGCAGGAATTGCGTCAACGGCAGTTAAAAACACATTGCTATAGACATCTGTATTCTGACCATTTATATCTGGGCATCCACCGTCGCTTTTAACCATCATATTTGCGACATCTATGCCCTCTCTTTCCCAGAAATCTTTGAAATTAGCATAATTAGTGCCCGCAACCTTAGTTATGTCCAAAACAGACTCTCGCCTGCCGCAGTTGTTGGTATTCCCGCCGCAATTTCTGCCAAGTCGAAATACCCATATATAAACTCTTACTGTAGCGCCGGCGGGAACAGCCCACCTCGTAGTGGTCAAACCAACCGTAGAAAATAAGGGAATTCTAGCATAACAATGTCCAAGCGCAGCGACCTGGTCATCAGATGAAAACGCAAGATACCCGGTCTCCCTGTTATTGTCTGGGCTGTATTTAGCAGACCACCCCTCAGGCTTTAGACTCATATAGACGCCAGCAGGGGCGCTTACAGACGGAAGCCATCCATCAGGCTTAGCTTCCTTGTCGAGAACTTTAGCCTTCAATAGATTTGAAGTGGCGCCAGAAGAATCACGCTTCACTACCAACGTATCGCCAACCTCTATTTTATTCTGGGACTCGCCATCGAGCTTCACCCATACCTTTCCGGAATCGCCCTCTGGATAGTATACGTTCGCGTATATCGTCTCGTAGCCTGCCTTTGTCGCCTTCAGCACCCACTTATACTTAGTCGCCCATGTAGGCGCTAGTTGCGTTTTAGGTATAGTCGCCCTGATATAATTCCTCGTTACCGATGCGCTTGCAGGTATGTCAATTGTGCTGTTCTTGCTAAACTGAACCGTTGAAGACCTGCCATAATCATCCATATAGACCATGCCCAGCTGATACGTCCTGTTGCTATGAAGGCTCTTTGTGGCACCCGGGGAATTAGCCCCGCTGTACGATATAGACACTTGAGGCGCGTAGGTGATATTAAAATACTCATGCCTATATGCAGGACCTGTCGCCTCATAGCCGACAGCGGGAAGCGTAAAGGTCAGTACGTTGCCGGACCTAGTTACAATCAATCCATTATTAACCACTTGGTTCCCGCCAACAACTCGAGTGAAGTAACTATCTCGCGAACCACCCACCCAACACACGAACTTATCAGCCCAAGACGGATAGCCACAATTAACAGGAATATTTGTAATTGGAAACAAAGAAACAATAGTAACAGCGCCTAATGCTGCCTTAAATTCAGTGCTAGTTATTAGATTGTCTAGAGAATTATAATCTTGGAAAGCCTTAAACTCAAATGTTATTGTAGCAACCCCCGCCTTTTGAGTAAGTCCAGAGCCACCAATTATTCTATTAGACTGAACATCTATATCAAATGTTATCACTGCTCCCTTTGGTGTCTGCGTCCTCCCGGTCATATCGACAGAGAAGCTAGCATTAGAAACAGTTTGAGCCGCTACCGTCTGATACCAGTTTGCCGCATAGGAATATGACGCAAGCGTGGTGTTGATGACCACCTCATTCGCCACGCTCGTCTCACTAATAAGAGTAGGGGCATAGTTAAACTTAGTGCTTATATCATACCCCTCAACATAGTTGCCGTAGAACAGCCTGTTGCCCATGATTATTTGAGACAAAGCTCTTCTAGGCACATTGTCGTACAGCCGAAACCACTCCGTAGACGGAAGCGTAGAATACGCCCTGTTGTTGGAGAATATGACCGTCTTGAGTAAGTTATCCCCTATAGAATCCTTGCTCTTGCTTACAGTTTCTATTAAGAAAATCTCATTAGACTGAGAGTCCTTGACGCATATATCAATCTCCGTGACCCACTTATTACCCGTGTTATACGTTATCTCAACTTGATTGTATAAATTGACCATGCCATCATTAAGCATGGTGGGCGGGTCTATCCCGAATAACTTGGGGACGAACGCAATATCACTGAATTGAGACAGCGCACTATAATCGCCGTTCTCATACTTGTACCGATATGCAAAAGCAAAGAACCGGTCTTCAATATAATTGGATGCCGTTGAATTTTGTTGCAACAACGTTGCTGGTGCGCTAGACGGAGGAGATACAATCACCTCTAGCCTTCCGTTACTAATATCTGAATACGAGTACTTTACATTGATTTTCTTCGGGGAGTTCAGATTGTCAGTAAAATACAATAAGTCCTCAATCATACTAACCCCGTTGATAGGATAGTCATAACTGAAGTTCAGGAACCTATCTTCATCAATAACATGGTAAGTCAACCCTCCGTTCAATGGACTGAAAGAAACAATAAGGTCGCAGACACCAAACTTGTACATAGGGTCTTCATCGTGAACAAACCAGTAAATCCTGTCGTTTGTATCGTCTCTATATGCGCCTATGCACTTTGCTAGTGCGCTTATCTGAGTGCCGCTTACCTTCAGCGTTGTAATCTGAGTGCTGCCCTTAATTTTTTCTACCGCGCCTACATTCGTGGTCTCTGAAGAGCCGGACCTAATATTCTGCGCTGTTATATACTCTCCTTCAGGAATTAGCCTTTCGTCTAAATCCTGATTCATCTTGCCCTTCGTAAAAGTAGATACTATCTTCATTTAATCCATTTATCGCGCCCACGCATATTCATAAGCAATCGCCCAGGGTGAATGTTGCTGAGCCTTATCTTCGAGTTCCTATAAGCGTTTCTCTTGTCGTCTCTGGCTCTTTTGACAACATACTCCTGAACACCAGTCTTGTTGTTCAGAATCGCATACTTTATGTATGCGTATATGTACTCCTCGAACATCTTGTTGACGCTCACATCCGCATCGTTGCCATTCTCCATCCCGTCAGAAACATACTCAATAACACAAAGCCTTCCGCTAGTATTAGAGCTGAAGTTAATAACTCCGTCGCGCTTATCAACAACAAACGTAGGGTTGATATTCGCAGTCTCCGTGTTCAAACCATATATCCCCCCGATGCCGTACCTGAAATACCAAACATCATCAATAGACCACCCATAGTATCCGTTATACGGACTATTCGGGTTCATATAGATGCTTGGCGCCGTTCCATTGATTCTAGCAAGCTCCAGCTCGGAATTCTGGGGAGACAAGACATTCCCGTTTTGGTCGAACAGAAGCTGCCCCGCATTGTCTCGCAGGTACGCTAGCGCATAGTTGGTCTGTATATTCTCACTAAGAGGGAGCAATACACCATCCACTTCTAGTGATATCCTCACCCAGTTCACATAGTCGGAAGGCAATACGATTTTAAGGTCGGTGCTGATAACATCTTCAATGACCTTAATCTCCTTGAAGGCATCGTAATTCAACTCCTGAATGCCTCGCTTGGCATGAAATACCACTTGGTATCTGTTTATGTTGTTGATTATCTCGTTATTGCCCTGATACATCAACATGAAGTTATTGACGATATCTTTAAGAGACACGTACTGATACGAGCCCCAATTAGCGTCTTGTGGCAGATTCCCGCCATTCTCGTAATAATCAAACTGACTTATGTATGTCATTGAGGTTGCTCTCCTTTATTTTCCAATTTACTACCAAAGGCATAGACGTTTTCCTCCCTTACCGAAACTCCGGCATACTGTAAAATTTTAGCGACAAGATTCGGCATGTCGGAGTCAGGCAGCTCAAAGTCTTGGTGGTCTGCCGCAGATGGATTGTATATAGGGTCTCCATTGACAAGTGTGGTATATGTCCACTTCGGCGTCTTCGGATACCTGACGTAACTAAGCGTAATGCCACTCGTAATAGACGTTGGGTATACGGCGATTTTCGAGGCCAGCGTATCTGTTGCCGCTATAACATTGCCGGTCATGACATAAGCAGGGAAGAGCGTTGAAGGGGTCGTGAGAGACGATGACAGCAGCATGTTAATTCTTGCTTGAGACACCTTCTCTACATCCCTGCCGCTATAATATACATTTGTCAGGTAGTAGCAGTCTTCTGGAACCGGGAAGAAATTATTGCTTATGGCAGGAGTGTTATCCACCCTAAAGCTATCAATTACTTCTTCGGCTATTTGCTTTAGATTCGCATAGTCGGTGCCTGATTTACGCGCATTTTCCGCAACGACAATAGTATTGTACATTTCAAAATACTGCGTGAACAAATCCATTTGCGCCTGATAAGCGTACAGATTAAAGTCAGAAGGGGTGATATACCCATAGTTGTTCTTATTGACAACCGCTAGCACTGACGTTCTTACCTCGTTTATCATAATGCCACAAAAATAAAACAAAAAGCCACTCTCCGAAAAATCAGAGAGTGGCTCCCGGGGAGAAGGGGAAGAGAGATTAGGCTAGCGCAATGTCTGCATAAAGCGCAATTTTATTATTTGCTGCAGTCTGGCCATTAGTAAATGTGGCAGGAGCATCAATATACGAAACGCCACCATCACTTTTAACAGAGTTTGCATTCAAAATCAAGTCTATTAGCTCGCGCTGGAATATGCCAGTAGTATCAGACGGAATGGTAATTGTACATACGTCCGTGGCGCTGTTACTAGTCAAATAAGTAATAACTACCGTTGTGGCAGTCGCCGTAATGCGTGCAATGTTTTCAGCCCCAACGTAAGCATCAAAATTGACTGCAGTGCCAAAATTGGTCCCGCTGAATTTTATGAATTTTGCCATAATGTTTTTTTTTGCAAATATAATACGTTTTATTGATGCATGAATTTTTCTAATACCACCATAGCCTGAGAGCCTTCTTCAGTCAGGAAGTAAGAACTAACAGCCTGTTGCGCGGTTTGGTCCGAAGGAATGTTTGTCAGCTTGCTCTTGTTATTAGGCAAGTTGTAGTGCACGGTGTTGCGCTTGGCAATCAATAAGCCATCCGTAAACATCTTAGATACCGTGCCCTCATGAGCTATATGAGGGTCATTGGCCATAGACAACAATTCACTCGGATAGTTCCTGGCCAATCGGTAAATCTCCCTCTTAATCTCAGGGACAGACATCTTCTCTGGGTCAATACCAAGACTTATCCGGACAATAGCCTCCATCATCTTGAACTCCATAGTCCGAGCCCTAGTCAATGCCTCGTGCTCCAAGTCGTACTCATCAATTTCAGATTGAGCATCCTTTTGATTATCCACGAGCTCAAACAATTTCCCGTTGTCAGGATGAACCTCAAGAAACTTTTGCAGAACAGGATTATCCTCATAAACGGTCAAAAACCCATTCTCAAAGACAATGGGCTCCAAAATGAAATTACCGTCTTGCTCGTCCTCGAAAGGGCTCTTCTGATTTCTAGCATATCTGAGAGCTCTATTTGTCTTACCGTCGAAGTGGTAAAGCCTTCTGGCCGTTGTGTTTCTGCTTGCGAGGTAGAAACTGTCAGGAGCGGCCCCTCCTATGAGTTTGTATACTTTGGTTTCCATTTGATTTTTTTTTAATTTAAAAATAAGGGGGAGCGGAATCCGCCCCCCCGTTTAAAGTTTACGATTGGAAAATGAAGAAGTTGTTTGCACCAAGGGTACAAATAGTACGCTCTGACAAATAATGAACCTCCATCGCGTCCAAGTCGCTCGTGGCAGCACCTCCGGCAGAACCAGTCACCCAAGTCTTAAACTTACGGCTTTCTTGCTCTGTTTCGCGATAACGAACGTGCAGGAATGGACGCTTAGCGTTTTGCCCCATTACCTCGTCATACACATTGGTTGTACCAGCAGGTACAAGCATACCATTGATAGCGCCTCCTACAGTTCCTGATGCAGTGCCCTGACCACGCATAGTTGGGTCGTTAAGGTATTTCCAATCAGACTTATAGAAGTCATAACCACGACGGAATCCACGGAATCCAAGGTTCAGTGCCATTTGCTCGTTGTTGTCGAAGAGGCCGTAAGAAGTTCCTCCCGTGCCATACGAGTTTTGAGCGGCCAAGAAGTCATCCATGGCGAATGAAGCTGCGCGGTTAAGGAACAGTGCATTCTCCTCGATAGCACCCTGCTTGTCAAGACGTTGAACGATGGCGTCAAAGTCAATTAAGCTAGTAGGATAGCCACCGCTAAACACATTACCACGATTAGTCACGGAGTGAAATACACCACTTGTTCCTTTGAATCCCTGGGTACTGGCACCGCTATTTGTGCTATCAACAGGAACGGCCTCAATCATAGACGACTCCAAATAATCTTCAAAACGCAAACGAGAGTCGTGCTCAGCCTTCATATACCAAAGGTATCCAGAAACACCGTTCTCACCAGTTACTTCAACCCATCCAATTTGAGTCATGTCAGAACCGGTGACAGAATACTTGTCCTTAAGGATGATTGGGTTATTCTCAAAAATGAAATCATAAGGCATTAGAGACTCGGCCATTCCATTCGTGCCCTTTTTAAACTCAGAGCCATACACCCAAACGGTCCAGGTTCCAGAAGATAAAACGCCGCCCGCAATATTTGCTGCATTTTCATAAATTTGAAGAGTAGCAGTTTGAGCGGCAAGAGAGTTGGCATAAGTGATTGCGGATACTACAGCGTGAAATGTGCCGGTTCCATTTTCTCTTTGAAGCAGCAAGGTTTGGCCGATACGGAGATTGAAGTTTGTGCCCGGTGCCGTTGAAGTAGTAAGAGCCTGCTGAGATGCCTGTGGATATCCTGAAGCAGCATTGTTGTTTGTTGTAGGCACCGTCAAAGTCGTCACACCAGCAGCATGGTCAGTACAAGTACAGGCAGTATACTTGGTGTGAAGGCGTCCTTGCTCAGCCCACTTAATCAAGTCGGAAGAACATGGCATTTCCGCGCCAACCATACGCAAGAAGCCGGAGATGCTACGATTACCGTAACGCTCAAACTCCTTCTCGTAGATGTCGGGAAGATATTGATTTAAGAAGTTGAAACTAGAACTACCAATGTAGTTAGTATTCAAGGTCTGCCTATACGCAGATGGCTGCAAGGCAAATGAAGGGGATGCATTAACTGGCATGTTTTTTTAGGTTTTTAGGGTTTTTATACGAAGTCCTCCCGATGTAGACGATGACGGGTTTGCAGCAACAACCTTGAATCCACCGGTACTAACAGGCTGACCGAAAGTTCGAACGTCCATATTTATGTTCTTACTCTTCTGTGCCAAATCCTGTGTCGCATCAGCCGCGCCTTGCTCATAAAAGAACTTAGCGAACTTCTCCGGATTCATCGCGATTGATAGGGACCTATGGTAACCAGCCGGGTCTTTAATCAACCCCTGCTCATCTAAAAACTTCGATATAAAGTTCATAGGAGAAGAGTTTTGATTCTTGACCTCAGAAGCATCAGCCGGAATGAAGGTGAGCTTTTTCTCTCCAATACTGAAATCAAAACCTTTGAAATCAGGGTTAAAAAGCTCCTCTGTCTTTTTCTTGAACCACTCACTCTTACGCTGCGTTTCTTGCTGCTCACTAGACGCCCTGTCTAGGTAATCTTTGTACTTTCTGTACTCCTCAGTATCAGTCGGCAAGGTATCCCTTGACTCAAGCGGAACCTTATATTGCTCTTTGAGACCTTCGAAGTACTTTTTCGCTTTTGCTACCTCTCGTTTCTTAGCCGACTTCTTCTTCTTTATCGAATCAGCCTCATCAGCATCCTCGTCATATCCAAATTTTTCAGCCAAGAAATCAGCCACATCATCCTTTTCTAAAAACTCCTCCGTAGCTAAAGCGTATTCTCTGAGGAGCTCATCTGGGTCTGCGTTGTTAAAATCTCGGTTTAGCTTAACATAGTCTTCGAATCCGCGACCTGTTTCTTTCTTGTAACGGAAAAAAGCAGCGACATCTTCTGGCAACTCTTCCTTTTGCTCCCGAGACTCAAACAACTCATCCAAAGTATTGATGGGCTTTTGATATCTATCTTTAATAAATGAAAGAACGTCTTGCTCGCCGATTTTAGGCGGTTCAGCACTACCAGAGCCCGGCTCACCGCCAGTCTCATCTAATTTTTTCTCAAGCTCCTTCTGAGCCTGAGTTTCCTTTTCTTGAACGGAAGGAGACTTAATCTCCTCGTCAGTTAAAATTCGTACTTGCATAGTATATTAAATTTCGCGCAAATATATAACAATTTTTACCGAGGGCTAAATTCTGATAAATCGAACCCATCTAGACTATCTTCGTTGCTCTCAAATTTCATTGGGGGCAAGTTGTTTTTCTTTTGGTCTATCAACTGAGACTGCTGAGTACTTGTAATACCTATTCTACGAGCCTTCTCATTTTCCTTATATGACTCACGCTGCTGCAAAGCACTTCCCTCCATCCGGGCAAGCTCTAAGTTGTACTGGAACTCTTGGTCCATTAACTTAGCCTTTAGTCCAGCTTCTGCATTCATCCTCTCTATTCCAAAGGCAACCTTAGCCTGTTCTATCTTCATCTGTGCCTGCGCCTCTAACTCAATCTTCTGCATCGCTATTTGCGCGGCCATTCTCTGCGACTCCATCTGTCCTTGTATCTGCGTCTGCGACTCCTGCATCTTAAAGGCACGCTCAGACTCTTGCTTCTGCTTCCTTCTTATCTTCAGCAACTGATTAGCGAGCTTTACATTCCGGATTTCACGGATGTCAATGGCATCCTCTAAATTGATATCCCCCTTCTGCAAGGCCATCTGTACATTGGCCTCCATCTTCTCGCGCTCCTCTATATCTGGAGATACCTCGATGAATATACCAAAGTCATAGATATACAAATCCTTCAGCTCATCAAGTATAGTCACATTGTACCTACCTATCTGACTGATGAACTCATCGCGGAACGGCGCGTACTCGAGAATATCGGATATCCTACATGCCAATCCCTCTGAAATAGTCTTGGTTATATATATGGATGCATCTAAAATATGTCGCGTTGCCGTGTTTGAATTTAATGCCGCTAACTTCTGAACGCCAACCAAAGTTCTTGAATCCGGAGTAGACGCATCCCTCGCTTCATTAAGGCCCGTGACCGCCCTAATCATGTCCATGTAGTAGTTGTAGTTCGCAATAAGAGCCTGTAACTTTTGGCCCCCAGAACTTGTAGTGAGCTCTTGGATAGGAACGCGAGCATGATTAAACTCTCCGTCCTGCGTGAAACTACGACCAACAACACTACCAGTCTGAAAGTACAGCCTCAAAGCATCCTCTGGAGTATACTTCCCGCCTGTCCCCAAGTCTACCTCGTTAATGCCATCGGCATCAATGAACACACCATCGGGCACCACCCTTGCAATAACTTGCTGCATCTTCAGGTGAGTGAGCTGTATCAAGTCTACAAATGGAATCATTCTACGCACCAAGGACTCAATGTTGCCCTTGTACATGCGGGGAGCGCATGCCACGTAGTTCGGCATGGCGTTTTGCGATGCAGACTTAGGTCTAACCATGTTCTCCATCATTTGCCAACGTAATACAATATTAGTCCCCATCACCATCACCCCTTCGTACCAAACTTCAATCGTCTTGGTTATGCGCTCAAACTCCTGCTCCTCCATCATCTCTGCCGGAGGGTTGAAATTAGCGTCCTTCTCAATTACCCTATATCCACCAAGGTCAGTGCGCTTCTTCTTGTAAACAAAAGTGCGGGTGGTTTTGTAATTGAAGAACAGCAATGTTGCCGTGTCATTACGGAATAAACTATTCTGATAAAACTGAGCGACATTGAAGTAGTCATACCAACTTTGGCTATACTTCGAAATCTCCTTCATCTGCTCATTCGTCAGATTTGGGTCGAGCTTAGTCAGCTCGGGTATAGGAATGGTCTTGACCTCGCCCCAATAGAAGCAATCCCTGAAATACGGGTCTTCCGTATAGCTATAAACTACATTGGCAGGGTCTACGTATTGAACCCTGACACCATCGCCTGGGTTAAACTCGTGCTTGGCAATCCCTATGCCTAATACCATAAGGTCATACTCGCACCTTTTGCGCACGTCATGGTATCTACTGTCCTCGAGAATAGTATTGATAGCCTCCTCTTGGGCAATCTCTACGGACGGCTTGTAATTCATTTCCATGAACAACTGGAGCTCATTCTCATTTTCCGGAAGGTCATTCGGATTAACAGTCCATGGGTCGACACCAAAATTCTGCTGAGCAGCCATCAGTATGTCTTTACCCGCCATCTGTGTTTCAACA
>Ga0315909_10000900_pt1 | contig 39784 bp, 53 predicted proteins | sample LakEriMetagenome_11_FD_203527 | JGI IMG/M metagenome (GOLD analysis project Ga0315909, IMG submission 203527) | Freshwater fungal communities from buoy surface, Lake Erie, Ohio, United States - Buoy 2 MA125 | ecosystem: Environmental > Aquatic > Freshwater > Lake | place: USA: Lake Erie, Ohio... | reverse complement strand
TTTGATGACCTTAATGGCATTTATTTTGAACAAGCAGGCGATGGTACACTTACATGGGTTATAAGAACTTATACATCAGGTGTTGTTGCTGAGAATCGTAAAACACAATCACAGTGGAACATTGATCAGTGTAATGGCCAAGGTGGCAGTCAATTCAACTTAGATATTACTAAGACACAGTTGGCATTTATGGAATTCCAGTGGTTAGGAGTTGGATCAGTTACCGTAGGATTTGTACACGAAGGTTCCTTTATCCCTTGTCATCAATTTCATCACTCTAATGACCTAACCACAGTCTATATGAGTAATCCAAACTTGCCAGTACGCTGTGAGATCCTAAACACAGGCACAACCGCAGGTGCGTTTATGGATCAAATCTGTTCTACTGTTATTAGTGAAGGTGGATATGTTGAAGCAGGGCAGGATTGGCATATAAGTAATCCTACAGCACGAGTAATGAACGACGGTACTACTGTGCCTGTATTAGCCATTAGATTAAAAAGTACATTCCGTGGTTATGCTAATCGTATGATTGCTCGTATGGGTAACCTCAACGTGTTTGCCACACAGGAAAACATGGAGTGGAAACTAATCAAACTAGCCAATATTAGCCAACTGACTACTGCTACCAATTGGGTATCAGTTAATGATGGTAGTGGAGTAGAGTACAACGATGGTGCTACTGCCTATACAGGTGGCGAAACTATTGACGGTGGATATATATCTGCTACTACACAAGGTAGTCAAAAGTCTGCTGGTGCTCCTCCTAGCAACTTGCCCAGTACGGCTAAAAAGAACTACATTGTACAAAACTATGACAGTACAGACAGCGAAATTTATCTAGTAGTTGTCACTAATATTGGATCAGCAGATGGTACTGCTAGAGTTAGTCTACAATGGCGGGAGATTTATTAATGTATCGCAAGTATATCAACATTGTAGAAGCAGCCAACAAGGGCTGTCCTATTGCCACCTACGACCTAGATGTCAACCTAAAGAATCGTCAGAAGGCCATAGATGATTATCACTACGGCCCTGCTAATCCTGAGGAGCCAGAATCATATTGGAAGGATGCTGCAAAACGATGGGATATTACAGAAAAGACTGCTAAGACTATGAAATGTGGTAATTGTGCAGCTTTTGATGTATCAGACAAGATGTGGAAGTGCATGGAAGACGGCATCAAAGGTGATGACGCAAATGTTGACGGAATGGCTACAATACACAAAGCAGATTTAGGATACTGCAATTTCCTCCATTTCAAATGCGCTGGAACACGTTCTTGTAGTGCCTGGGTAACAGGCGGAGCCATAGATAACAAAGACAGAACAGAATAACGGTAAATAATAGTATGAGAGCAGCAGAATTTATGAGGGCTTTGGCCGATATTATTGACAAGCTAGACGGCGAGTCTTCTAACGAACTGCCACCAAAAGATCCAAAAGACTTTGATCAGAATCCAGTGTTTGTTCCTCCACTTCAGCAAGACATTGAATTAAAGAAAGCTGATCAAGGCAAAATCAGTCCTGTAATACAAAAACTAACACAAGACGAGAAACCAATTCCTAAACAGTAACCGATAAATATCGTATAGGGGGCTAAGGGATGGCGTTTCGTAAAATTAAAGCCGGTTTGGTCAATGCTGATATTGACGTTTTCGTAGGCGAAGTTGGAAACCTTTTCTTTGATATTTCAGACGGCGTACTAAGACTGTCTGACGGTGAAACTCCTGGTGGTGTTCCGTTATCAACAGGCGGTACTGATGGAGGCGGTGGAGTAACTTATACACTACCCACTGCATCGGCAACAACCAAAGGTGGTGTTAAAGTTGATGGCACTACTATTAGAATTAACAATCAGGTTATAAGCGGATTCAGCGGCAGTTACGCAGATTTAACAAACAAGCCAACCCTATTCAGCGGCAACTACGACGACTTAACAAATAAACCAACTGTACCAACAAATACCAGCCAGCTTACAAACAGTGCCGGTTTTATTACAAATACAGCATTAACCGGATATGCTACTGAAGCATTTGTAAACGGTAGAGGTTTTATCACTGACGTTCCGGAAGCTAGTGGATCTGTAAAAGGCGGAATTAAAATTGGTCGAGGCCTAACAAAAAATGCAGATGGTACTGTAGACGGATTCAGCGGAAGCTACACAGATCTCACAAACAAACCAACTCTGTTCAGCGGCAGTTACAACGATCTAACTAATAAACCTACCCTAATTACAAGTTACACTCAACTAACTGATAAACCCACTATACCAACTGACATCAGCCAACTTAGTGATAACAACAATGTTCTTTCTTCCAGTGGTGCAGGATATAGCTTACCAAAAGCATCCAACAGCATACTAGGCGGAATTAAAATAGGTTCCGGTCTAACAATTGATGCTGATGGAATTGTAAGTGTAACAGTTTCAGGAGGAGTTACTAGCTATAATCAGTTAACTGATCTACCTTCACTGTTCAGCGGCAGCTATAATGACTTAACTAATAAACCAACTTCGTTAGCAGTTGCCCCGCAATGGACTGCTAATCATACACTGTTACCTGGCGGAGAAAATACACGTTATCTTGCAGGGGATGCTGTATATGATAATGGCAGCATATATGTTGCAAACTTTGATAACGAAAGTTTGCCAACAAGCAATACTCAATACTGGACAAACATTGGCACAGGCAAACGATTGAATTTTGATGGCAGAGATATTCCTAACATCACTTATGACCAGTTGAGCGGTAAACCAACTCTGTTCAGTGGCAGTTACAACGATTTAACTAATAAACCAACAATACCGTCGGACACTGGAGATTTAACAAATAACGCAGGATTTATTACTATTTCTGCTCTAACAGGATATGCTACTGAAACTTATGTAACAACTCAAGGTTACTTAACAACTGTCAGCTATAATGATTTAACAGATCTTCCTACACTGTTCAGCGGCAGCTATGACGACTTAACTGGACTTCCAACATTGTTTTCAGGAAGCTACGAAGACCTAACTAATAAACCAACACTAGTTACAAGTTACAACGACCTTAGCGATACGCCTACACTGTTTTCTGGCAGTTACGCAGACTTAACAAACAAGCCAACTATTCCAGTAGATATTAGTGATCTCACAGATATAAACAATCGCCTAGCTTCTAATATAAGTCAAGATGATCTTTTCGTCTACGCTTTAATATTCTAAAAAAGATTAACCCCTGAAGTATTGCTACTCCAGGGGCTGCTCTGTATATAATTACATCTTAAATAACGGGCTATGCCCTTATTACTAATATACTTTTAACATCACTTATTTGTGTTAGTGTTATTTACAAAATTGTAGAACTTTTCAGCAGCTTCTAGCACCTTGTCAGCACCAGGAACTGCTGGCATTTCTACCTTTGTTACCACTTCCTTACCATCCTTGCTAACTGAAGACTCAAACTGTCCCCAACGAGCATGGAAGTCCTGCCACACTTGATTCTGTGCCATTTCTAGCATCTGTGTGCGGATCTCATATCCATTCTTATTAAACTTGACCTGAGGCACTGCTGCCTTGATCTGATCGGCAAACTGAGTTGCCATTTCTTGTGCTTGCTTTGTAAAATCTGTAGTCATTATATTTCTCCTGTATGTGTGTGTATGACTTGTAATATTTCTATTACAGTGCTAATAATAGCAGTTTATTTAGTTTTGTCAAGTGTTAAAATACACTGATTAGAAAACTGTAATACAGTGTTATCATCAGCGAAAGACTTGTAACGAATCCAATTCTGGATACTGTTTCAGTTTTTGGCATTAATATCTCCTATCTTCTTCTATCAAATCAATAAACTCTTCGCAGGTTTCCCAATCATCAAAGTGTCTAATCAATTTGGTTTTATATGGTGTTATGGTTTTAACAACAATATCGTCGTTGTTAAATGTTGCTATAGTTGTGACGTAGCCCCAACGATTGCGCCATGAACCCAATATGTTATGATCAACTGTTTTGAATTCATGGAACATTTTAATCTCGAGATACTATACGTTTAGCTTCTTCGTACTTGCCCATACGTGAAAGTTCTGCAGCAGCTCGAGCCTTGCCCATTGCTTCAAAAAAGAAAAAGAGTCCGCTGAAAAATCTGTGTGTGAGCGTCTTCATAACCATGCTCCCTTGTTAGTATGATTGTACTGGATTGTCCAATAGTCTACTTCGGCTGCATTAGTTGGACGCTTGCTTAGAATAAAAGCTTCGAGATCTGACGGCTGACAAAACAGTCGTCTGAATAGTTTACTTAACATGTTTTTCCTCTATATGTGTGTGTTGTGTTGCTGACAACATCAGCTACGTATTTAGTATATAGTGTAAACCATGATAAAAGTCAAGGATTTACTAAAAAGATTTAATCTCTTTATATTACACTAAATAATAATATAGGAAAGTGCAATGAGAAAACGTACTAGAAGTATATTAGAAGAGCTGAACAGTGTTTATGGAAAGCGTGATGCGGATCGTTTTATCGATACCACAGCCAACAACATTATTGAAAGTTCCATTAATTTACTGAGCAGAATACATTCAACATATGATGTAGAAACTGCTTCAGAGCTTGAGCGTCGCTTTTTAAATTCAATTAAAAGCGGAGATCCACGTAAGTTTCGCAGAGCTATAACTAAAATAATTGAATCTAAGGAAAGAAATGAAGGCAATTCTTAAAGAAGGTGGCAATGTATTTGATGGAACCAGCGATTTTGATCATGCTGTTATTCCTCAACTAACAAAGTCTATTAATTTAGTACTTGATAACATCAAGATTAAAGGCTTTCCAATTGGTTCAGGCGCAACCCCTACACCAGGTAAAAAGAGCGGCGACTTGGATGTAATTGTAGACCAAGATGCCGTAATGGCAGCACTGGGCACAGACAAGCCACTGCCAACTAAGAAAGCACTTGAAGATCTCTTTAAGAAAGCAGGCTTTGAAACTAAGGTAATTGGTATCAATGTACACGTTAAAGTTCCTGTAGGTGATCAGTCACACCAGGTGGATTTAATGCTGGTGCCAAACAGTGAAGTGGTAAGCAAGTTTCACATTCATGATATACCCAAAGGCAGTCCCTATAAGGGATTAAACAAACAGTTAGCAATGGCTAAACTTGCTAAAGAAAAAGATATGAAGTGGAGTGCGTTTAAAGGCTTGCTAAACAGAGCTGATGATAGTATAGTATCAACAGACTTAGATGAAATAGCTAAGACACTGATAGGACCAAACGCAGGCGCAAAGGATCTAGGATCAGTAGAATCTATTGTTGCAGCATTAGGCACTAGAGGACAGCAGTTCCTAGCAGACCTAAAAGCAGATCCTGCTTGGAAAGAGTATCCACAGAAAGAAACACTAGCTGACAAGCACCTAAATCGTATTAGAGAACTAAGTGGTGCTCTGCTCAATCACAGCTCTATGAGTTCTGGAGCATTCAACAGATGAGATTTCAAGAATTTAAAACATTGTTAACAGAAGCTGCCAAGGTTGGTAGAGACTATCAGCACCTTGAAGATTTAGTTTTTGTTGATGGTGCCGCAGGTGCTAACGAAGCAGCAGATGTATTAGACAAGCTAGGCAAAGACACTAGTGATGTTAGTATCAAGTGGGACGGTAATCCTACTGTGTATTGGGGTAGAGAAGAAGACGGCAAGTTTGTTCTTGTTGGCAAGAATGGCTGGGGAAGAAACAAAAGCACAAACCCAGAAGACCTGGCTAACTTTATTAAAAGCTCTGGCAAAGGCGAAGACTGGAGAGAAAAGTTTGGTAATGACATGGCCGGCATCTTCACTATCATGGAAAAGAGTACACCACCAGACTTTAGAGGATATGTCTACGGAGACCTACTGTGGCATCCAGGCAAACCATTTCAGTCTACCAAAGAAGGTATTCAATTTACTCCTAACAAGGTAACCTATACAGTTGACCCAAGCAGTGACCTAGGCAAGCGTTCAGCAAGAGCCAAGGTTGGTGTAGTTGTACACATGAAGTATGATGAGTTTGGCAGCAAGAACGGAACTCCAATTGAGAACATTGCTGAACTAAACAGTCCAGAAGCAGTAGTACTAGGACAAACCTATGTAACTCACACGCCTAAGGTTGACACTAGCCACGTAAAAGAGATTAGATCTTTAGCAGCTAAGAATGGTAAAGCTATTGATCAATTCCTAGCACCTGTAGCAGGGCTAAGTGACATGAAAAACATTATCTATACCTTTGTGAATCAAACAGCAAAGGCAAAACAATTAGACAATTTATCTGCTGATGGATTCTTTAATTGGTTACAGGCATCAACAGTAAGCGCAGGCAAGCAGGCAAAAATAGCAGAGCTAAACAAAGCTAATCCTAACGCACTGCCTGCTGTATTTGAATTAGTAAATAAGATTATGAGCGTAAAAAACGATCTAATCGATCAGTTGGATGCAGCTGATGCGGATGTAAAAGCATCAACAGGCGGAGAGCAAGGTGGCGAAGGCTATATGGCTCTAGGCTCTAAAACAAAATTAGTTCCACGTCATCGTTGGACACCAAACTAAAGGAAACATAAAATGAAAATTAAAGATGTAATGGTTGAGATGCAAAAAACTAGCATCGATCCGCAGCAAGCAAAACTAGCAGAGCTAGGTCGCACTCTAATGGACATGGCAGCAAGTCACAAAGATGATGTTGAATCAAATCAAATGGCTAGCTTAGGCAGTGCAATGACAGAATTTGGTACACCATTTGGTCCTAATAGTCTAATGGATGTTGTTAAGCGCACTGGCTTAGATCCAAAGGCAATACAAAAGTTAATGGGCATGGCGCAGGCACAATTAAAGAGTGCAGGTCCTGTGCGTAAAGCTAAAGATCCTGTTGAGCAGGAAAGCACAATTCGTGAAGCCTACATCAAGACCGCTGACGATGCTATTAATGTTTTAGCAGCTATTCGCAAGCAGAGCAAGCAAGCAGAACTAGGACAAGGTGAACCAGTTGGTCCTAATCAACTTGTAAACGATCTCTATGATGTAATGACTTGGATTGAGAACAACGCAAAGTAATTAAATGGAAAAGCGATACACAGCACTAGAGTGGGCATTGATGGAAGGGGGTCACGAAATTACACCTTCCGAAGATAAACCATTTTCTTTCCTACAAGATATCTTTGAGTCAAGGATGACCAAAGACGACGGTAGTTCACAGAAACTGACCTATTCAGATTGCTGTGAAAGACTATACCTAATGCTGTTGGTATTAGAAACACTGCGCCGCTATCCTTCTTATGCAGCCACAGTAAGAGACTACGCAAAGAAAACAGCAGGTTTTGAACTGTACAAGTTCTATCGTATTATGGGCACCGACCTCTACAATTTTATCTATTTCTTAGTAGGCAGCGATAGTGCTCAAGAAAAACTAAAAGACCCTGATGCTGCTATAGCTCTTAAAAAGAAAACTAAAATACCTATACTAGATCTCAATAGATACATTAGAGATCTAGCACAGGGAAAAGAGCCAACACTGCCAACTGCATTGTTCATTAAACTTGAAACTATACTTAGAATAACAAATAAAGACTATAAAGAAATACGTAGAGAGCTTGGTAACTGGCAGCATATTACACGACAGGACAAGCGAGTTGTTGCTACACGATTAATATTTGCTGTTAGAGCAAAACTACGCAGTTCGGATATCATTACAGATTTTGAACACTGGGCTGCAAACAACAACATGGAGAAAGAGTTTGCTACTGATCCTGAACCTACAGTAAGCAAACCAGATATAAGCATTATTAATAAAGATATCGCAATGTATAGATATCTTGTAGGCGCTGATAAACTCATGTTAACTAGACAGTTTTTAATTAGTGCAATAGAAGGTAGAACTATACCTGCAGCCTACGTAGAAGCTTATATGCCTATTATTGACATGATAGACGATATAGTACAGGCTGGCCCTGGTTATATACAGAATCTAAGAGCTCTTCACAAAAGAGCCAAAAATAAGCAATAACAACCTAATTTTTCTCCGTTTGACTAAATAATTATATCAAGCTCACAGAGTAGTGAGTTTGCCATTAGAGACATTTAAGGAGATATAAAATGGCAGCGACTTTTGATTTTACACCAAAAGCTAATACAGTACCTTCAGCTGGTACAATTTACAGCACAGTTCAGCTCAAAGCTTTCTTGATCACAATCAAGAATGACAGCAACACAGCTATTGACCTACGCAGCTATGACGCAGCATACGGTTCAGAACTAGACCTAATCCTACGTGAAATCGGCGGACAGATGGTTTTCGTAACCAATGACAACAGCGGCACAATCCACGCAATTATGGACGGTCATGCAGTTGATGCAGCAAGCCTACAGGTTCGTCTACGTCACCTAGTAGTAGCACTAGGACTAGGTACAGCAGTAGCAGCTAACGACACAACTGTTGCAGAAGCTTCAAGCATTACACTAGCTTAATAGCTAATATTCCTAGGGATGGGAAGGGAAACGCCACTTTTATAGTGGCGTTTTTTTTATCTCTGTAAATAACTACATGAGATTTAAGTTCTATACCCTAGTTGATATAACCAAAACGGATGCACGTTTTAACAAATCTGATCCTGTTTGGCATCAGCAACAGAACTATCTAACATTTCTACAAACGCTCACACTGCGGGTAAACATTGATTTAGAAAATCTAAAAACAGAAACTGTTAGTGTAAAAGATTTTAGGTTTGGATCAAGTTACAAGGGCGAACACACTGTATGGAGTGGGGAGTTTAATGTTGAGTACGAAGGTGGTCTTACAGTTGAAATGCTGGACAGTGATTTTCATTTAGTTCCTATAATAAACGGACTACAAGAAACTATTAAACTAAAAGATTGTGTATTTGATAGCAAGAACAAACAGACAAAAAATATAGTGTTTGAACTAAATACTATCAGTTAAACAAATCCACTCAGGCATCTATTTTCTAGGCACACTAACCTTTTTTGTGTTATTACGGAGATTAAAGTAGATGTCATCTGCACCCACAAGTTTAGAAAAGCAAAGTTTAGAAGCACACGTTGACTTGTGCGCACTTCGCTACCAGCAGCTAGACGATAGACTAACTAGCGTAGAACAAAAGATATCTACCATACATGAAGACATGCGTCAGGGCCAAAACAGCCTAGTCAAAGTTATAGTTGGCGCAGCTACAACAATAGTCGCTGGACTCTTAACCACAGTCGTTACAATATTAATGAAGTTCTAAAATTCACGCTAAATAATATTATATTATTACGTGGATTTTTTTACGGACTCACCATCTGTCGAAAAATTCAAATAGAGTCTTTCAAGGACAGAAAAATGAAAATAAATGAAATTGTATTAGAACAAAGTCCAATCCTTCAAATCATGAGCGATGATGATAAGGAAACAGTCCTTGTAGATCCAAAGACACAGGTCAAGACCGTAGTGCCTAAAGATCCTAGCAAGCCCGGCGCTATAACCAAAGACGACCGCGGCAACCTAACATTGGACACACAGGTCAAAGGAACAGTAGATAGAGGTATCAAACCTGGCGACAAGGTAATGGTTAAGAACATATGAAAATAAATGAGCTGATCAAGGGATTTAGTGTCTTTACAACTAACGAAGAACGTGCTATATTAGAGAACATGAATGACATTGCTCCCTTGTCCAGCTTTAACGAAAGAGAGCGAGTCATTATTATCGATCTAGTTAGGAAAAGTCTTATAACTAAGATTGTTTATAACAATCAAATCATGGTGAAGAAAAATGAACTTTGACTCTGTCGCAGATGAACTTATGGAACTGATTGAAACTGGGTTTGAAAACTCCAGTATAATTATGCCCTATCAGCGAGGTAACAGTATTCGTATTGGTAGTTATGCTATCCGTAAGAATTCTAAAGGTTACCAAGTATATGATTGTGCTAAGAACGCACGAGTTGGAGTAACCAATTTTAAGATTTCTGCTATTGCACTGGCAAAAAGCCTAGCTGAGGGTAGGAATCACGTTGATCGTATCATGAATGTAGATCTAGAGCTACTAAAGCACTATAATGATGCTCTTTACTATAGAAACCGTATCCGTAGAACAGACGATATAAGTGTAGTAGAATCTAGACTACACAGGTTAGACATTTCCATAGCTAAATCCAAGGCCTTAAAACAGGATTTAGATAAATTTATATTCTGATCGCATAAATAAAACATACAAGTCATTTGGGAAGAGACAATGAACATTAGAGAATTTACAAAACCAGTATCCGCAAAGAAGCTCAACGAGAGCCTAGCTCAACGTTTTGGAGCTAGAATTGATCTTGACAAGTTTACAACTGAACAGCTTCAGGATGTTCGCAATAAGATACGCACCAAGCTATCACAGGTACAAACTACAGAAAGTTTTGACGCTGTACAGAAAGAAGATTACCAAAAGAACAAGCTCTTCCTAGATGTTCTAAATGCTGCACTATCAGAACGCGGATCTGTAGCAGAAGCAATTGACGAAGCAATCAGCAGACTAAACGAAGGCGAAGAAGACAAGGCCGAACTAGTAATGGCAGCTAAGGATATGGTTGATCGTGTTACTGGTTGGATGGAAGACACTGCTGAAATGCAGACAGAGTCTATGCTTGAACTAGCCGACGCTATTCGTGATGAAATGGGTTCTGCACAAGCAGAACAGTTTACATCAACAGTTAAGCCTGCACTAGAAGCTATGTATGCTGCAATGGAGTCAACACGTTCTACACTAACACAGGGTGTAGGCATGCTAACAGGCGAAGCAGAACCAGTAGAGCCTATGGGCGCAGAACCAGAAATGGAACCTACAGTTGATGACGAGTTAGCACCTGCAGGTGACGAAGAAGAAGTTGCACCTTCAACTGATGCTGCTGAACCAGCAGCTGGTGGTGACGAAGAAATGGGCCGTGCGAGACGTGAAAGCGTAGAGCGCACAGGTTCAAAAAAAAAGTAACAGAAACAACTGACGCAAACACAATCTTTCAAGTTCTTAAGCATTTGAAAGATGGCGGCAAGTTTAAACTGTCAATAGAAAAACTAGACAAACTAATGCAGAACATGGGTAAAGGAAACTTTACCTATGATCTCTTCAAAGCTGCATACGATGCAGATCCTAGACTACAGAAGCTAGTCACAAACTTTGACAAACTCAATATAGAATTAAAATCAAGCGAAACTGACGACCTTGCTAACCTACCTGGCAATCCTGGCAGACCAGGAGACACTGTAGGTAATATGGCAAAGAATGCGGTTGACTTAAAATCGCTTTGATGCTATATTGTTATTATGTCACTAATAACTAACAAGTATACCTACGAACCTCTACAGCGTACAGAAGTAAACGGCAAGAGAAGATACCTAACACCAAACGGAACACCCGTAGCCAGCGTTACAACAATCCTTGGAGCTACCAAGGACATGACGCACCTAATAGAATGGCGCAAACGTGTAGGTGAAGCCAAAGCTCAAGAGATAACAACAGAAGCTGCGGGCGTTGGAACTCGCATGCACAAATACCTAGAAGACTACATTGCTTCAGGTGTATGGCCTACTCCAGGCAGCAATCCCTATGCACAAAAAGCTCACGCAATGGCTACTCGGGTTAAAGTACATGCACTAGACGATGTAACGGAAATCTGGGGCAGCGAAGTTCCTCTGTATATCCCGCAACTTTATGCAGGTACAACAGACCTAGTAGGTATCTACAAAGGGCAAGCCTGCATTATGGACTTTAAGCAGAGCAACAAGCCTAAAAAGAAAGAGTGGATTGAGGATTACTATCTTCAAATGACTGCTTATGCTCTAGCGCACAATGAAATTCACGGCACAAACATACGTGAAGGACATGTTTTTATGTGTACACGAGACGAAGAATATCAGCAGTTTGATTTGTGGCCCGATGAATTTGAAGAATGGGAACAAAAATGGTGGAATAGGGTATACGACTATTACGAGAAGTACGCATAAATATATAAAATAATGCGTAGGAGAGACTCGTGGCAGTTATTCAGATAAGCCGTATTCAGATCCGTAGAGGTCGAGAAAATGAAGGTTCGGGCGTACCGCAGCTAGCCAGCGGCGAGTTTGGCTGGGCTGTAGATTCACAAAAACTTTATATAGGAAACGGCGCTGTTTCCGAAGGTTCGCCTTATGTAGGAAATACAGAAGTTCTTACACAACATACAAATCTTTTTGAATACGCTAGCACCTATACTTACAGAGACGATGCTCCTTATATTCAAACAGGTGCTACTGTAAACAGTCCTGTATCTAGAACGTTACAGGCAAGATTAGATGACAGAGTAAGTGTCAGAGCGTTTGGTTGTCCAGGCGACGGCACTGATCAAACCGCAGCTTTCCAACGTGCTATATATCAGCTGTTCATTAATGATGCTAATAGAACTAATCCTCAGAGCAGAGTTGTTCTTTATGTAGAACCTGGTGTATATGAACTATCCTCTACTATCTATATTCCACCTTATGTAACTATTGAAGGGGCAGGACCTGAAAAGACTGTGTTTAGAATCACAGGAACTACACCTGCATTTAGAACTGTAAATGGTGCAACTACAATAACAACTGTTGCTAGTGACAGTATAACTACAGAAACTAATCAAGCTAAACATATTTCAATGAGTGGATTTACTATTGACATTGTGTATGATAATGTTCCTGCATTTAGATTAGAAAACTGCACACAGAGCATGTTCAAAGACATTAATATTAATGGTGTTTGGTTAACAGGCGTTGACTTTACAGCCAACAGCATTGCTATACAGATGAACGCTCTGAGCACTGCTGTAACAACATCATATAACACCTTTGAGAATGTTAACATTAATGGTTTTGCATACGGTGTGTCTTCTAGATTTGACGTCAAACATAACACATTCAAAGACAGTAAATTTACTAATATGCTAGAAGGGTTTGGCTTTGGCGAAACAACAGTACTTGGCACTAGCGGACAGCTAACAGGACCACTACATAATTTAATTACAAACTGTGTGTTTGATGACATTGACAACGAAGCTATTCGCATAACGAACGGTGTTTACAACAAGAGTATAAACAACAAGTTTTTCAATGTAGGTAATGAAGGCGGATCATCTATAAACCCCCAACATCCTGTTGTAACTTTCCTAAAACATACCAATGTAAGCGAAGGAGATTGGTTTCAACGTTCAGAAGAATTAGGTACCAATCTAGAATTCCTTTTCAACGTTCCTTTCTTACCAGAAGTAGACACACCTGCTGTGGTACAGCATTCATTTACAGAATATGTAAGATTGGTTGAATTTAACGAAACTACTAAGATAGCCAAATTCCCAGCCAATTCAATCAAAGGCATAGAAATTGATTATGTTTATAGAAGTAATCAAGTCCAGGCACATCGTTCAGGCGTAATTAAAATTGTTGTTGACCCATACAGCGACATCCAAACTCTTTCGGATGATTATGACTACGTCGGTGACGTTAATTTTGCAGAAAACTTAAAATTTAGTGCGCAGAATTTTGACGAAGATGGTGATACTATACTTGACACAGTAGCTCTGATGGTGTTAAACTCTACTAGTAGTGATGATGCAGATTTCTATTACAGAGTAAGAACCAAGGGTTAATGTTTAGCAAGAATTACGAACAGCGACTAGCAGCCTGGAGAAGTTTTAGAAACACATTAGAGGATCATACGGATCCTCTACAAGCTGTTATTAATTTTTTCAAGCCAGTTCCTATAGTACGATATCAATGTGATCCTTATGACAGGAGCACATGGCCTTCACCTTGGGAACTTATCCAGGAAAACACTTACTGCGCATTCGTAAAAATTCTGGCGATTTGTTATACTTTGCAATTAACAGATATGTTTTCAAAGAGTGCCTTTGAGATACATATAAAATACAGCCCTGCTGAATCAAAAATATATTATCTACTCCATGTAGATGATAGAGTAATCGGATACTTAGAGGACACACATGTACACAAACGAGAGTTACCTAATGGACTTGTTTCGCAACAGAAGTTCTCTATGCCGTCACTTCAATAAATATCACACATAAGAAAGTACTGGCAAACAAAAATGAACAAGATAAGTGTAACTAAAAGAAACGGCACAATTGAGCCACTTACAATTGAAAAGTGGCAGGCACAGGTTGCTAAGGTTTGTAGCGGAATAGCAGATGTTAGTCAGTCAATGATTGAAATCAAAGCACAGCCTCATTTCTACGACGGTATTACTACACAAGAGATTGACGGTATAACACTTCGAGCAGTAGTAGACCTCATTGATGTTGAAACTAACCCAGACATTGGTCATGTTAACTATCAATACGTAGCAGGTAATCAAAGACTCTCTATGTTGAGAAAGGATGTTTATGGCTCATACGAGCCTCCCCGCCTCTACGACATTGTAAAGAGAAATGTTGAAGTTGGATTATATACAGCTGATCTTCTTACATGGTATTCGGAAGATGATTGGAACAAAATGGACGAGATCATAGATCACGAAAAAGACGAAATGTATTCGTATGCTGCCATTGAACAATTAATTGAAAAATATTTGGTACGCAATCGTGCGACAAAGGAAATCTATGAAACACCACAAGTTCGTTATATGGTTGCTGCCGCAACTGTATTTCATAAAGAAGAACCTAACACGGCCCGTATGCGTCTCATCAAAGAGTACTACAACTGTGCTTCAGATGGTTTGTTTACTCTTGCTACTCCTGTGTTGGCTGGGCTTGGGACTCCTACTAAACAGTTTTCTAGTTGTGTTCTTATCCGCAGTGACGACGATTTGGATAGCATATTTGCTAGTGGGGAGATGATGGCCAAGTATGCCAGCAAACGTGCTGGCATTGGTCTTGAAATTGGTCGTCTTAGGCCTCTAGGTTCGCCCATCCGCGGCGGAGAAATTATGCACACTGGCATGATACCCTTCTTGAAGAAATGGTTTGGTGATCTGCGCTCATGCTCACAGGGAGGTATCCGCAATGCAAGTGCTACTGTATTCTATCCTATTTGGCATCATCAGTTTGATGACCTTATCGTACTTAAGAACAATCAAGGAACCGAAGAAACACGAGTCCGTCATATGGATTATGGGGTTGTGCTTAGTAGTTTCTTCTGGAGAAGATTTAAAAATAAAGAAAACATAACTTTCTTTGATCCAAACGAAGTACCTGATTTGTACGAGGCTTTTTATAAAGATGCAAAGCTATTTGAAGAACTCTATGTAAAGTATGAGAAGCGTAAGGATCTGCGCAAGAAGACTATGAATGCTGAAGATGTTTTCAAAGGTGGCATACTCAAAGAGCGCACAGACACAGGACGTATCTATCTTGTGTTTATTGACAATGTTATGAATCAAGGTCCGTTTGATCCTGAGTACGATACCATTTATCAGAGCAACCTCTGTTGCGAAATCCTACTGCCAACTAAGCCCTTCAAGCGTTTAGATGACGATGCAGGTCGTATTGCCCTATGCACACTAGGCAGCATCAATTGGGGAGCATTCCGCAATCCAGAAGACATGCGCAGAGCCTGTAGAATTTTACATCGCAGCCTTAATAATATTCTTGACTATCAGGACTTTTTGAGTATACAAAGTAAGTTAAGTAATGATGAAATCCGCCCATTGGGTATTGGTGTTACTAACCTAGCCTACTGGCATGCAAAGCGCAGCCTTAAGTATGGCGAGAAGGATGCACTACAAGAAGTCAAGACTTGGATGGAACATCAAGCATACTATCTAACTGAAGCAACGGTTGAATTAGCCAAAGAGCGCGGCCCTTGTTTGAATAGCGACAAGACACGTTATGGTAAGGGACAGTTTCCCTGGGAACTTAGAGCCCAAGGTGTTAATGAATTAGCAGACTTTACTCCAGAATTAGACTGGGAAACTCTGCGAGCAGACATGAAACAGTACGGAGTTAGAAATGCAACTCAAATGGCTATTGCTCCTGTAGAATCGAGTAGTGTTGTTATTAACAGCACTAACGGTATTGAAATGCCAATGAGTCTTATCAGTACTAAAGAATCAAAGGCAGGCTCATTTACACAAGTTGTTCCTGAGTATCAAAAGTTGAAGAATAAGTATCAGCTCATGTGGGAACAAAAAGACTGTGCTGGCTATCTAAAGACAGCGGCTGTACTACAGGCATATGTGGATCAAAGTATTTCAACTAATACTTTCTATAATCCTGCACACTTTACTGAACGCAAAGTTCCTACAACACTAATTGCTAAGAACTTGATGCAGAGTCAACTATGGGGAATTAAAACTTTCTACTACAGTCTGATTAACAAAGCAGGCAGTAAAGCAGTAGAAGAAAAGATAAATGGATTCCATCCTGAAGTAGAGTTTCAACCTCAACAAGAAGTCAATTTTGAAGACGACGATTGCGAATCCTGCAAACTATGAACATAGAAAGTAGAATTAAAACTCTTCTAGTTGACCAATTAGGAGTTAATATCAGTGACATTAAACCGCACTCTAATTTAATAAATGAATTAGGTGCAGATAGTCTTGATCTAGCTGAAATAATGATATCAATTGAACAGGAATTTAAAATTGAAATTCCTGAATCTAGGCAGTGGAGAATGACTACGCTTAAGACTATAGTAAATGAAATTGAAAAAATAACAGGAAATCATAAATGAGCAAACAGCAATATAATCTAAGCACAAAGACAGATTATCTATCACGTAAAATGTTTTTGGATCCAGAAGGTCCAGTAACGATTCAGCGTTTTGAAGAAGTCAAGTACAAAAAGATTGCAGACTATGATAGCACTGCACGTGGATTCTTTTGGCAACCTGAAGAAATCTCATTAACCAAAGATGCAAACGACTTTAAAGAGGCCAGTGATGCTGTCAAGCATATTTTTACTAGTAACCTACTTCGCCAAACTGCTTTAGATAGCCTTCAGGGTAGAGGTCCAACGCAGGTGTTTACGCCTGTGTGCAGTCTTCCAGAAGTAGAAGCACTGATGTATAACTGGGGCTTCTTTGAAACTAACATTCACAGTAAGAGCTACAGTCATATCATCCGCAACATCTACAATGTACCTAAGGATGTGTTCAACACCATTCACGACACACAAGAAATTGTAGACATGGCATCAAGCATTGGTTTGTATTATGATAAGCTACATCTTATTAACTGTCGCAAAGAACTAGGCGAAGCAGTTGATGAGTACGAACACGTTAAAGCAATCTATCTAGCTCTACATGCTAGTTATGGATTGGAAGCATTCCGCTTTATGGTATCATTTGCAACAAGCCTTGCTATGGTAGAGAATAAGATCTTTATTGGTAATGGTAACATCATTAGCTTGATCCTACAAGACGAGTTGCTACACAAAGGTTGGACTGCCTACTTGATTAATCAAGTAGTTAAAGAAGACAATCGCTTTGCTCAAGCCGCTAAAGATTGTGAATCAGAAGTAATACAGATTTACAAGGATGTTATTAGAGAAGAAAAAGAATGGGCAGACTATCTATTCCAGAAGGGACCAGTTATTGGTTTGAATGCAGGTATCTTAAAAGACTTTGTAGACTTCACTGCAACTGATGCGCTGAAGCAGATAGGTATTAAGTATTGGAACCCTGCTCCTAAGTCTACTCCTATTCCTTGGTTCAACAAGCACAGCGATACCAGCAAGAAGCAGACAGCACTGCAAGAAAATGAGTCAACTAATTATGTCATTGGTGTTATGAGTGATGCTATTGACTACGACGAACTACCTGCGCTATAATTAATTGTTAATAAAGGAAACATATAAATGCTAGCAACTATTTGGAGCAAATATAACTGCTCATACTGTGATAGAGCCAAGGCCCTATTAAAGGCAAGAAATATCCCGTTTGAAGAAAAGAAAATTGGCGACGGATACACTAAGGAAGAACTACTTGAAGCAGTTCCTGATGCACGTTCAGTGCCACAAATCTTCTTAGGAGAAAAGTATATTGGTGGCTACGATCAGCTAGCCAAGTATATAGATGAAACCGGATTTAACGGAACTGGACACTCAATAGGAACTTAATTTATGTTAATAGAAGCACCATACAAATCACAAGACGCAGTATCTATGAAAACTACTGGAGGAGAGGAACTTGTTGCTCGCTTCGTAGAGGAAGACTCAACTACTATCACAGTTGAGAAGCCAATGGTTGTAATGGCAACACAGCAAGGACTGGGCCTAGGACCTTTTAGTTTTACTATTAATCCTAGTGCTAGAATTAAAATAAACAAGAACACTTTAGTTTTTGTACACAAGACCGATGGCGAAATGGCCAAGCAATACATTTCAAGTACCAGCGGTATTCAAATGGTTTAAGGTGTTGAAATGAGCAAGTTGTGGGCAGTACAAGGAGATCCCAATACACACAGTGGGGGTCAGTTAATTGCTGAAAATCCCCAAACAGTATTTGTTAATAGTATCCCTGTAATAGAACACGAGGATCCCGCCCAGCCGGATAGTTTGTGCCCTGCTAGCCCGCATTGTAATCCTAAAACTGCTGAAGGCGCCCCATCTGTTTTTGTCTATAGCAACCCTGTACACAGGCATGACGATGATAGAATCTGTGGCGCAACTACTGTGGTTGAACTTCAGTCTACAGTTTTTGTTGGAGACCTTTCAGTAAGCAACGGTAGTGCTGTACTTGTAGAAGGAGTATTAGTAGCTACTGATCCCTATTCAGCAGCAGGTTCAAATGCCATTGTCAATGAAGGTGCTGGTGCCGCTGAAGATGATGAAGGCGGCGAAGACGGTGCACCAACAAGCGGCGGAGGATCAAATCCTAGATTTAGTGCATATAGTTCGCCTAACGATAGAAGCACACAACCAGGTGCTCCAACTTCTCCCTCTACAGTGGATAACAGCGGAAGACAAGGTGATGCTCCTGAGCGTAGAGATGTAGATACATCTAATCTACCCTCAAGTATTGATTACAATTATAGGCTCTCAACTAACTACACCGTAAAAGACTTTACTCTTAACTGTGTTTTCAAACATCAATTGCAGTCACAAAAGGGCTATTCAATACAGGATCTAATGGGTAACTTAAAATATCTAGCAGAAAATGTAGCAGAACCAGTAAACCGAAAATATCCCGGAATTAGAATCAATAGTGGATTTAGACAAGGTTCAAGCGGAAGCCAACACTGCAACGGAATGGCTATGGACATACAGTGGCCTGGATTAGCACCACGTGACTACTTGCCGAGAGCGCAGTGGATAAGAGATAACATAGATTACGATCAAATTATTTTTGAGCACGGCAACACAATTTGGATTCATCTCAGCTACGATAGAAATAAATCCAAACAAAGAGGCAAGGTTACCACAATGTATAAAGGTAACTACGAGTCTGGACTCAAGTTATATTACTCTTGACAAATCCAAACTTTGTGCTATACTTTAAAAGTAGTAATAGCCAAAGAGAGAACAGATGAAAGACAGAGTAATACTTACAGACGCAGACGGTGTCATTCTTGATTGGGAATGGGCCTTCCACTGTTGGATGGAAGAACACGGATTTAGAAAACAAGACGGTGGACAATTCGTTTACTCTATTGGTAAACGTTATGGCATCGATGACGAACAGGGTAGGAAGCTGATTAAGATTTTTAACGAATCAGCAAGCATTGGTTTCCTTCCTGCACTACGTGATGCACAGCATTACGTTAAGAGATTGCATGAAGAATATGGTTATGTTTTTCATTGCATCACCAGCCTAAGCAAAGATCGAAACGCTCAACGATTGCGCAAGATGAATGTGCGCAAACTATTTGGTGAGACAGCTTTTGATCACTTTATCTTTCTAGACACAGGTGCAGACAAGGACAAGGTTCTTGAACAGTATCGTGATACCCAATGCTGGTGGATCGAAGACAAGATTGACAACTGTAAAGCAGGACTCAATGTTGGACTTAAACCGTTGCTTGTGGAACATGGACATAACATGGATTATGTTGATGCCATGATTCCTAGGGTGAAGAGTTGGAAAGAAATATATAATATCATTACAGGAGAAAACACATGACTGATACAACCACAACAAATTCCGTACACGAAGAAATTGTTCTAGCATTTAACAATTATCTTAAGGAATCAGAAGCATTTGAAGGTAAGGGCGTTAAGGCAGCAGCCGCTCGCGCTCGCAAGGCACTAGGTGAGCTTGGTAAGCTATCCAAGGCCCGTCGTGGAGAAATCCAGGACAAAAAGAACACTATGTAAATTAATGCAAGTAACAGTAATCGGCGCCGGAATCACAGGCATCACCACCGCTTACTATTTGGCAAAATCACGTTGCCAAGTTACTGTCGTTGACGAAAAGAGGTATCCAGCAATGGCTACCTCTTTTGCTAATGGCGGACAGCTCAGTGCAAGCAATGCTGAAGTTTGGAATAGTTGGCGCAGCGTACACAAGGGTGTTAAGTGGCTCTTTAAGAAAGATGCACCACTACTGATTAATCCTAAGCCCAGCATTGAAAAGTATCGCTGGCTTGCTCAGTTTTTAACACACATCAAAAATAGAGAAAACAATACTAGAAAGACCTGTGAGATGGCTATAGAGGCACACGCACTCTATAAACAGATTGCACTAGAAGAAGGTATTGAATTTGATAAAGTTGAAAAAGGTATCCTACATATCTATCGTTCAGAAAAAGAACTAGAGTTTGCAAGAGATACAAACAGACTTTACAAAGAAGCAGGATTGAATCGTTGGGAAGTAGGCAAGGACGAAATACTTTCAATTGAGCCTGCTCTAAAGAACAGCATTGATACTGTTGTTGGCGGTTTTTATAATGAACAAGACTTCACAGGCGACATACACAAGTTCTGCGTTGAATTATCAAAGGTACTTGAAACGAAGTACAATGTAAAATTTAAACAAAAGACAATAAAAAACTATGACATTTACCAGTTCTTAGAAACAGGGCCTGTTGTAGTTTGTGCAGGCGCAGGCAGCAGAGCCATTGCTAAAAGAGTAGGCGACGATTTGCCTATCTATCCTGTTAAAGGATACAGCATTACAATTAACGATCCAGGACCAGCACCCTGGGTAAGTTTATTAGATGATGAAGCAAAAATTGTTACTGCTCGTCTAGGCGAAGGACGTTTACGGGTAGCAGGAACAGCGGAATTAAATGGATATAACACAGACATTATCCAGGACCGCATAAGGCCTTTGAAAGAATGGACAGAGAGACTGTTTCCTGAAGTAAACATGGAATCAATTACTCCTTGGGCAGGTCTAAGGCCAATGACCCCTAATATGATGCCCATAGTTACTAGAAGCACAAGAAACCTAGGTGTGTGGTATAACACAGGTCACGGGCACCTAGGATGGACATTAAGCGCATACACAGCTCGTGAAATAGCAAGTTTAATAGGTAAACATTAATGTTAGAAACAATATGCGAAACAATGGTTTCGGCTTATAATAGAAACTGGATTACCAGCCGCGACGGCAATGTTAGTATCCGACATCACGACAGAGATCATTTCTATATCACTCCCAGCGGCATTCGTAAGCAAACAATGCAACCAGAGCTGTTTAAGAAAATTAGAATCTGGAGAACTATTAATAGTGGTGTTGGTTCAGCAGCGTTTAATTATGCTTGGGAGGAAATGGAATACACTGACATCAGTGCAAATCTAAAGCCCAGCGGAGAGATTCCGTTGCATTTTGGACTGCAAAAAGAAATGGGACAACACAGCAACGATGTTAGAGTAGTAATGCACTTTCATCCAACATATTGTGTAGCAGCAATGCACAAGGGCATTGAACTAGACAAACTGGTAAAGGACTTTCCAGAACTAGGGCGTTACACAAAGGTAGCACCAAATGTACCAGATGTGCCGCCTATCAGTCAAAAGCTGGCAGATGAAACAATTGATAGATTAGGTGTTGACAAGAATGGTGTCATAGCTCATGATATTATAGGTATTAAAGGACATGGGGTTGTTGCTATAGATACAAGCCCGTGGCGTACTTTTGAACACATTGAACGGTTAGAACATATCTGTAAGATTGTTTTAGCCAGCGGAGTCTAAATGCTGTGGGTAGATTATAACATATCACAAGCTGGGACCAGCTGGAGAGTTGAAGGCGAATGGCCTGGAGAAGTTATGGGTGTAACTAGAGAAGGAGTAGAAGGCGGAAAAAGCGCACTCTACAAACCTGGCGATGTATACATAGTAAACAAAGACGGATGGTTAGTCAAGGTTGATGATGTAACTAAACTCGTTTATACATATGAGAATAAAAAAATATGACAAATCTATTTCTTTTGACTTTTGTAATAGGATTACATGCTTTTTGGATTTATAAGTTAGCAACCTATGATTGGAGCAATTTTGAAGAAGATTCAAAAAATGATGATTTTTTAAAGCCATATGATTAACCAGCTAAATAGAATGTAGGTTGACAAATCTACAAACTGTGCAATAATGCACTATACGAAAATTTTAGTAAGATAAATTGAGACTAGTTAGTAACCTGTGTGTTATATAAGAGTTAGATGAACTGAACAAATATTAGTAATATATAACACATAGGAAAATAAAATGGTAACAGGTAAAGTAAAATGGTTTAACGAAGCTAAAGGTTTTGGTTTCATTACTCCAGACAATGGCGGCGCAGATGTGTTTGCTCATTTTTCACAAATTTCTTCTAGCGGCTACAAAAGCCTACAAGAAGGACAGAGTGTAAGATTTGAAATCACAATGGGTCCAAAAGGACAACAGGCAAGTAACATTCAGCCTGCATAAAAATATGAAAGCATATCAACCAATTGTAGCAGTTTTAATTGTTATATTTGTTTTGATACATGTTTTCATGTAAGGAATTGTTGTAATCCCTTCAAAGCGAAGGCATTCAAGACGCGGGTGCAACTCCCGCCAGCTCCACCAAAAGGAAATTCAATGGTAGTTTGTAGCTGCCGAGATATTAGAGACTCGCATTTTAACAACAGGGAAGAACTTGCTACTCGTCTACTAGAAGATGATTATTGCTGTGGAAAGTGTTTGGAAGAGTTTCTTTTTGATGGGGCTGAACTAGGATCGATTGGGTGTAATAGTAGAGACGGCAACACGGTAGGCGATCTCCGTAAAAGAAGCAAAATCAAGTAAACGGCACAAAAACCTTTACTCCTGAACTATTCGTAAACGTTGCTGTCAATGACAACAACTTTGCGCTAGCTGCCTAAGAAACAGCAGGTTCGCGGTTCACTTACCGGGCAACAGAACAGTGAGGAAGGCGCTCTAGGGCGCCTTTCTTTTTATCTGCATATCATAAATATACATACATTATGATAAACCTAAAAAGGTTATAAGGAAATATGTATATGATGAAGTTTTTAACAACTCTAGTTTTATCACTAGTTTTAGTTACACCAGTGTTAGCGCAAAAGCAAAAAGCAGGCGTAACATACGATGCAAACATCACGCGAGTAATTGACGGAGATACAGTTGCGTTTGAAGCACCCTTCCTTCCAGATCCTCTTAAAAAGGAACTTTCAGTTAGAGTTTTTGGAGTTGATACTCCAGAAAAGGGATTTAGAGCTAAATGTCCTCAAGAAGATCAACGAGGACAGAATGCATCAGCTTTCACAAAGAAAATGATCGCTCAGGCTACCAAACGTCAAGTTGTTCTTATGGATTGGGACAAGTACGGCGGGCGTGTGTTAGGTGATGTTCTTTTGGACGGCAAGAGTTTGAGAGCAATGCTGATAGAAAATGGATTTGCTCGCGAGTATTACGGTGAAGCCAAAACTAGTTGGTGTAACTAAACATACTTGACAGATTACAAAACTCTGCTATAGTAATACAACGTGTCACTATAGCGGAGATTTTTATGACAATGCATTTGGTTGGGCCATATCTTACCACAACTAATTACAAGAAACGCAAGACCAAAATGACTAAAGCCAAACAGGCTGCGTTAGAGCTGCGTTGGCGCGAACATAATAAATTCTTAAAGAGCATCCGTCTAAGTCCAATGACCCTAGAAGAGTTTACGGACTATCTTAATGGAAAACGTAGCAAAAAACCCGTAGAAGCTACTCCTAAACTGTTAGAAGCACTTGCATATCGCAGAGATACAGGTCCTCGTATTCCTAGTTTAAATTCTGAGCTTAAAGATTTACAACATGCTTGTGCTAAGAAAGAACCAAATCGCTATACTGGTACTCTTATTAAGGGTATTGCTACTATGCACAAGAGCAATGCAGTACCAATTATTAATGATGAACAGGCTAAAGAAATTAGCCAAATGAGAAGAAACTAAACTGCGTAGATAAATGACATACGAAAAGAGTTTAAATAGTTAACTGAGGAGAAATCACTAGATGTTCATGACCTTAATTACCTTTCTATCTGCACTGAGCATCAGTGTGATAGCAATATATTACAGCGTAGCTGGCCTTGCAGCCATTTTCGCTGCCGCTGTAGTACCAATTGTAGTTATGGGCGTAGCACTAGAAGTTGGTAAGCTAGTAACCGCAGTATGGCTACATAGATATTGGAGCATTGCAGCATGGTGGCTAAAGACCTATCTAGCTGTTGCAGTGTTTGTTCTTATGTTTATTACTTCTATGGGCATTTTTGGATTCTTATCAAAAGCGCACCTTGATCAAACACTAGTAGGTAGTGACGCACAAGCAAGTATTGTAGTCTATGACGAAAGAATTCGAAATCAAAGATCTATCATTGAAGCTAACCAAAAACTAATACAACAACTGGATGACGTAGTTAACCAAACAATGAGTCGCACAACTGCTCAAAGTGGAGCAGAACGTGCTCTGCAAATACGTAGAAGTCAGGCTGCAGACAGAAAACGATTGGTTGATGAAATCGCTGCTGCACAAAAAGAGATAGCATCTATAAACGAGCAACGTGCGCCTATTGCAGCAAATATTCGTAAAATTGAAGCAGAAGTTGGCCCAATCAAATACATTGCTGAGTTTATATACGGTGATCGTGCAAACGAAAATATGCTTGAAGAAGCAGTGCGTTGGGTCATTGTTATTTTAATCTTTGTATTTGATCCATTAGCAGTTCTACTACTAATCGCAAGTCAATATACCTGGGACTACCATAAGGCTGAAAAGAAACGTAGACAGGAAGAAGAATCTGAAAAAGAAATGGCAAGTGATCTATACGAGCTTAATCTAAAACAGGAACCAACAGTAACTACTTCTCCCTGGCCATTCCCTGTAAAGGAGACACAAAATGAGTTGGTTCAAACACAAACCCCACAAGTCAACACAGCACAAGAACCCGCCAAAGAAGCTGAGCCAGATGTCAGAGAAGTGGTTGAAAGAGACCCAGAGCCACCACGAGTTGAAACTCCAGTCGCACAACAAGAAGAATCCCCAGTAGACACTGAGCTCAAAAAAAAACCTTTAAAGTCCTTGGAACTGTCAGACAGCGAAACGTTGAGTGAAGATGAACTGCGTCGCTCTGCAGAATATGATGCAAAAGAATTAGATAGCGAGTTTCAAAATTCTAAAACTTCTTGGAAGGCTGCTCATCCAGATCAAACTCTAAAGATGTACAAGACTCTATATATAAAAGGGAAGATTGATAAATTACCTTGGGAAGAAGAAATTGGTTACAAACAAAATTCTGAACAAGATGAAAACACACTCTTTAATAAGCTACGTAGAGACAAGTGACAAACATTAATTTAATTACACCGCCTGACAAAGTATTCAGTGATGCTGTTGGTGTGCTAGTGATTTTTCCTAGTACAGCTTTACAACAACAAATACAAAATGAAGTCTTTCCAAACACAAAAGAAAGCATCAATGTATATCTTTATGATAAGCAACAGTATGCTTCTGCCGACATAGATTGGTTATTGTCTGTGTTTAATCTTTGTCAGATTGTTATAGTGGACGTAGATCAATGTCCACCTTATATAAAAGACTTACTCAGTTTTATGATTGCCAAACCAAAAACTTATTGGTTGACAAATGCTGTAGACTCTGTTTATAATCATATAAGTAGCAACAGAATATACAACATCAGTATTCTTTCATCAGCTCTAGGAGGTATCAGTGAAGAAGATGAATGATGAGTTTAGAGGACTTGTAGTCGAAGTCCGTAATGGAGACATTAATGGAGCCATTAGAAGATTCAAAAAGAAGGTACAAGATTCTGGAATTCTTCAAGAACTCAGAGAAAAAGAATTTTACGAAAAGCCCAGTATAAGACGTAAGAAGGCCAAGGCTGCTGCTAGATCAAGATGGCTTAAAAAGCAGGCAAGAAATGAAGATAATTTCCCTAATCCATACTCAAATAAGAGGAAGTAATGAGAATCGATCAAGACATTAAACTTGATTACAAGGACGTATTAATTCGTCCTAAGCGGTCAACTCTATCTAGTCGTAAGGAAGTAACCCTTGAGCGCACATATACGTTCAAGCACAGTGAACAAACATGGACTGGCATACCTATTATGGCCGCTAACATGGATGGTGTTGGTACATTTGCTATAGCTGATGCATTAGCAAAGCATAAAATGTTTACATGTTTAGTTAAAAACTACGACTATAATGATTGGAGTAAGGGTTATCCATTTAGCGGTAATCATCTTGCTATTTCTACCGGAACAGGTGCTGCCGACTTTGATAAGTTAGTTGACTTATGCGCCCACTTTACTGATATTAAGTTTATCTGTATTGACATTGCTAATGGTTATAGCGAACACTTTGCTGACTATGTTTCAAAGATTCGTAAAGAATTTCCACTACATACAATTATTGCCGGCAACGTTGTTACTGGTGACATGACACAGGAGTTAATACTGCGAGGTGCAGATATTGTTAAAGTTGGAATTGGTCCTGGTAGTGTTTGCACGACTCGCATACAGACTGGCGTTGGGTATCCTCAGCTTAGTGCTGTTATTGAGTGCGCTGACGCTGCTCACGGTCTTGGTGGACATATTATTGCTGATGGTGGATGCATATGTCCTGGCGATGTCGCCAAAGCATTCGCGGCAGGAGCTGATTTTGTAATGCTGGGCGGAATGCTTGCAGGGCATGACGAAGGCGGAGGCGAAGTTATCTCTAAGTTTTACGAAACTAATGAATTAGAATACGAAGTTGGAGACCATCTAACAGCTCGTAAACGTAAAATTCAAGAAAAGAAATTTGTACAGTTTTACGGTATGAGTTCAGAAAGTGCCAACAACAAACATTTTGGCGGACTGAAGGACTATAGGTCTTCAGAAGGCCGTACTGTTTTAGTACCCTACAAAGGAGCGGTACTAAATACTGTGCAGGATATACTGGGCGGATTGCGCAGTACCTGTACATACGCAGGCGCTAAGACGCTGAAGCAACTTAGCAAATGCACTACCTTTGTACGCTGTACTCAAACTCATAACAGTGTTTTTGAGTCATCTACAATTGGTAAATAAAAATGAGCGCCGTTAGGGCTCATTATAAAGTTCTTGCTTATTAAAGGAGAAAAACATGACAAGACTTACAACTCTAGACTTACCTTCATTCCACAGAGCCACAATTGGTTTTGATAGACTGTTTAACGAAATTGAACGACAGTACTCAGCTAATTCAAGCGGTGGATACCCTCCATATAATATTGTACAGCTAAACGACGACGAGTATATTATCAGCGTTGCCGTGGCTGGCTTTGCTATGGATAACTTGGAAATTACAAAGGACAAGAATGTTCTTCGTATTGAAGGGATTTCTCCAAAAGGAGATGACAGTGTGACATATCTACACAAGGGAATCGGCGGACGCAATTTCCGTAGAGAGTTCACTCTCGCCGACCACGTTGAAGTGGATGGTGCAACACTTGAGCTAGGAATGTTAAACATTCATCTCAAGCGCCGTGTACCAGAAGAGCTACAGCCTAAGAAGATTGCTATTACAGCACCTTCAAAAGCTGAAGCATTAACAATAGACAGCGAGTAATCTAGTCTAGGGGGAGAGAACTCTCCCCCACCTTACCAGGAGAACAAAATGAGTATAGCAACAGATATCGATATCAAAATTGACGAAAAGATTAAGAAGCAGACAGTTGAACCTAAAAAGTTTAATGTTATTATGTTCAATGACGAAATTACCCCAATGAATTGGGTAGTAGAAATTCTAAAACAGATTTACAAGCATTCTGAGAAAAGTGCTGAACACATTACAATGACCATACATACAGAAGGTAAAGCTGTAGTGGGTACATACTTTTTTGAAATAGCAGAACAGAAGAGTGCTGAAACAATTACTGCAAGTAGGAATCACGGATTTCCACTTCAAGTGAAAGTAGAACAAGAGTAACGCTATATAATAATATGAGCAACTTAAAAGAACTAACTTGGGAACATCATAAAGCTGCTGAACGGCAAGAATTTGTCCGTGAGATGTTTTCTAGTAAACTATCAAAGGAACGTTATGCAACGTTCCTTTTTAATCAGCACCCTCAGTATAATCTTCTAGAAGTATTTGCAATGGTACACGGTATACTTGATGTAAGACGTGCTCCTGCAATACACGAAGATTATCAAGAACTATGGACAGATACTAATAAGCAACCCCCATTACTGCCCGTAGTAAAAGAATACATGGATCATCTAGTTAAGATACAGGATGATCCGGACAAGTTAATGGCACACATTTATGTTCGACATATGGGCGACTTGAGTGGTGGACAGATGTTAGCAAAGCGAGTACCGGGTTCAGGAAAGATGTATCAATTCAATGAACCAGTTGAAGAACTGAAAGAAAGAATACGTGCTAGACTAAACGATAGCATGGCTGAAGAAGCTAAGATTTGTTTTGACTTTGCAACTAAGTTATTCCAACAGATGTCGGAGATTAAAGAGTGAGTGTAATTTGGGAAAAGCTAATTGATTGCAAAGACGAGATCATCAAGATATTTGAAGAACACGCAGTTGAAATTAACGAACCGGGAATGTCGCAATTTAATAAGAGCGACGGGGGCTGGGTTAATCGTGTATGGGCTAATCTACATGTGCGTAGGGCTCATATTGATGTTGTAGATGCTAGAGAAAGCAAAGGTCTTTGGATGATGCACGTCTGTGTGTTTCCTAGCCTTACCAACGGCGGACCTATCTACGGCTTTGATGTTATTGCTGGTAAGAATAAGATAACAGGTGCGTTTCACGATTTTAGTCCTTCGAGTGGCGGCGCGAATCATCCTATGATTCTAGGCTACAAGGATAGTGTAGAAGATTTTATACCTAAGAAGCAGAGAGAACTGCCACAGTGGGCTAAGAATATTTTTACAGATAAGATGTTGGCTGCTGGAAATGTCAACACAGAAGAAGAAGCTGTAGCAATTATAAACATAGCACTTAATAACCTACGAGCCTATTTTGACGAGATCAGTGACTATGCTGATTCAGCAGCCTTAGAAGATACTGCTAAGGCACAGAACTGGTACTGTGACAATCAGCGTCAAAACCCCCATACACCTAATGTAATGAAAAGTCTAGGGCTTAACGAAGCAGAAGTGGATCTGTTTTGTACAGACATGCTGTTCCCTAAAATAGTATAAATATATTATAAGATTTAGGGTTGCCCATGAAATTTAGAGAGTTATTAGTTATTAAAGAAGCTGTTGAGCAATCAGACCTTGAAGCTCAAAAAGCAATTCACGATCTTGATGTAATTGGATCTGCACTTTCACAACTACCGCCAGAAAAACAAAATGTTAAAACATCTGTTGCAAATAAACTTAAACAGATGTCAGATAGTATTGCTGCTTTCTTGTCTAAAGCAAACATACAACAACAAGAAAAACCACAACCAGCTACACCACAACCTGCACCTGTTGCTAAACCTGCACAGCCACAACCAGCTACACCACAACCTGCACCTGTTGAGAGCATTAGAGAGTCTGAAGAAGTAGATTCTTCAATTCTAAACACTATTGCAACTTTAAAGGATCAGATCAAAGCTATTGAAGCTTCAAATATTGACGAAAAGGTTAAGAAGCAATTTATTACCCCTATGCGTAAGAATCTTGATCAGTTGACTAAACAGGTTGAGGAACTTAAATCAGCAAAAGATATTGCTGTTGGAAAACAAAAAGAAGCTGAAAGTTTTGTAAGAGAAGTTAGTAGCTATCTAGTAGCACTTGGCAATAAAGTTCAAGGCTACCAAGAAGAAGACCTCGGCGCAATGACTTCTAAAGAAAGAACACTAGCAACTAAACGAGCTGTTAACGCAGCGGAATTTACTAAAACCTTAAAGCAGGCACTATTTGGTAAAATTGTTGACATTCAATCTGAAGCAGACGTAGACCCTAAAGAAATTAAAGATTTCTTAGCTGCTTGTGTTAAGGGCGATGTTATCAATATGTTGTCTGTGATAGGTACAGACAGAGGTAACATCAAAGACAATGTTAATCCTAAGTACAAGAAACTTTTTGACATCTTTGTAGAACAAAACATTTTTAGTTATAGTCCTGGTAAGACTTCTGGAGCAATTGGACCAGGAGAGATGGCACTATCAATGATGGGCAATCCTGCGGAGAAAGCAAAGAAAGGCGATCTCAAGGTTGGCGACACTGAACTTGAGATTAAAGCTAGTGCGTCAACGGGTGGTCGACTAAACAGTAAGAGTATTGCAAAAGCTACTGCTGGTTGGGAACCATGGAGAAAAGGCATTAATGCTATTTTATCAGCTGCTCCTGATAACGCTACAATTTATAGTACTGATAAGAAGGGAAATCGAATCAAGGTTCCTCTTAATAAATTTGATGGTAATCAATACAACGTAATAAAAGGCAAAGCTAAGTTAGGCAACAAGTACAACTGGAATCCAAAAGGTTTTCAAGCACTAAACGAAGAAATTCTTGAACCATTTAGTGACTTCAATAAAACTTATGAACTTTTCTATAACACCATAAAGGCACTTGTGCTAAATCTTGACAAGATTAAAAACTCTGACAAGTTGATTGCTACAGCAATTAATCAGGATGGCACAGTTGACGTAGAAAAAATGAACAAGGTCTATGCAAGAATAGCCTATGAAAGCTATCATCTAGCAGATGGTATAACTACTATCATGTTCTTGAGAACAGACACACTTGATTATACAATAATTAAAGATGGTAGTGACCTAGTTAAAAAGCTAGGTAAAACAGTAGTAATGGGTGCAGGATTTAACTGGAATGATGACCAGCAGACTCCTACTCCTGGATACATTGCTTCCAAATAATCTACATACTAAATTTTCTCATAGTTGTGCTTAAATAATACTGTAGAAGAAATCTATATTCTTCTGGAGGGCACGATGAAGAAAATAATAACCGCGGCAACATTTGCCATTCTTGCATCATCTGCAAATGCAAGTGAAATAGTATTTCAATTTAACAATCCTTCCTTTTCAGGCATAGGCTACAGCAGTCACGTACTGTCTGTTTACAATCAAGAATTAAGTAGAAGACTAGCTATAACAGCTGAAAAGAAAGCAGAACAATTAAAAGCAGAACTAGATGCTAAAAACACAACTATGGCTAGATTTATAGCTAACCTAGAAAGTCGTGTGTATAATGAACTAGCAAGACAGATTACTGAAAAGCTATTTGAAGGTACTGGCTCACAGGTAATGGGCACCTTTGCGTTTAATGGTGGAACAATAACATATACAAAGACAGGCAATCTAATTGAAATTACAATTAGAGATGCACAGGGCAATGTTACAACAATGACAGTTCCGATCGGGGACTTTGGATGGATCGCACCATGAAACTAAAATTAATTTCAACACTTTTAGCAGCAACAGTGCTTTCAGGTTGTGCCAGTATAAACACAGCTAAATTAAGAACTTGGGATGATCCTGTTGTAACTGTTCCTGAGCTAAAGAAAGAACCACAACTAGCACCTCCTGCACAGGGAGCATTGACTGTGGCTGTCTACAACTTTAGAGACCTAACAGGACAAAGAAAATCAGTACAGAACATAGCCAGTCTAAGTTCTGCTGTAACACAGGGCGCAGACAACTATCTAATTCAAAGCCTACAAACCATAGGCGGCGGACAATGGTTCAAAGTAGTAGAGCGTGGGGGACTAGACAACATTATCAAAGAGCGTCAACTTATACGTCAGATGAGAGAACTCTATCAAGGAGATAAAGCACAGCCCTTACCTCCAATGGTGTTCGCAGGAATACTGCTGGAAGGCGGTATTGTGGGCTATGACTCAAACACAGTAAGTGGCGGTAATGGTGCTAGACTGTTGGGCATTGGTGCTTCAACAGAATACAGACAGGATGAAGTAGTTATCAGTCTACGAGCAGTTAGTGTGTCCAGCGGTGAAGTTCTTTCATCTGTAATGGTTAAGAAAACTGTAGCTTCAGTTCAGGATAGAGTGGGTGTAATCAAATTCTATGAACTGGGACAGAAAGCATTTGAGCTAGAATCAGGCGTAGCTGCAAATGAAAGCATTAACAGAGCAACACAGTTAGCAGTTCACGGGGCAGTGATCGAGCTAATCAATGATGGTGCTCGTAAAGGACACTGGGCATTTTCTAAACCAGTTGCAGCACCTTGGCCTCAACCAGGTGATGCAGCAGTTACACAACCTGCAGCGCAAAACAAGGCAGAAACCAAGGCAGAAACTAAGGCAGAAGAAAAAAAATAAAATAGACATAGGGCTATGTCATATAAGGAAGATCCGTCCTATCAACAGTAACGGGATCAAAGAGGGCAATAATTATGAAAAAAATATTAATGGCTAGTGCGGCAGCAGTAGTGAGTGTGATGTTTACTCAGGCTGCATTCGCAAACAATGCTGTTTATATTGAACAGATCGGTAATAGTAACACTGTGACTATTACTCAGGTTGGTGCTCTAAATAAGGTAGGATCAGTCGCAACTCATTCTACTATCACTGGAAATAACAACTCAATGACAGCAACACAGACCGGTGATGGAAACATTCTTGACTACACAGTCGTAGGTGATTCAAACACAATAATTAAAAATATCACTGGAAACAACAACACCGTAACAATGAATTGCGGTGATGGCACAACTGCCTGTACTTCAGTTACTTCTACTACAACCATTAGCGGTAACATGAATACAGTGACTCAGACTATCAAAGGTGCTAACATTACCAACACCTTGGGTATTACAGGCAATAGCAATACAGTTACACAAAATATCCAAACCAGTAACAGTACTGCTAACATATCTATAACAGGAGATTCTAATACTTTTACTAATACCATGAGTGGTCCTAGTGCAGGCGGCGGACATCATTTGTTAGCTACAGTTCTAGGCACCAGTAACACACATACAGTTACACAGCATGGTATAGTTGATACCACTGTTTCAATCAACACCAACGGTAACTCTAACACAGTAATTGTGTCAACAGGGAAGTAATGAAACTATTATGGTTGTTGTTGGCGTGTTTATCAATCCCCAGTATCGCTGAAGCAAACATTGGAAGTGTGGCTTCACTGACTGGGGAACATGCCCAACTGGAACGAGCAAAGAAAAAATCTGCTCTAACCAGAAGCACAGGCATTCTCAGTGACGATTTAATCATAGTTGGTTCCAACACCAGTGCTGAGTTAAAATTTATAGATAATACCAATGTAAAGATTACAGCAAACAGTCGCTTGGTTATTGATGACTTCGTGTACGATCCTAAAAATGCAGACGCAGGTAAACTGGGAATCAAAGTAGCACTGGGTTCTGTGAGATACGCTTCAGGACAGATTGCTAAAAATAATCCTCAGCAGGTAAACATAAAAACTCCCACAGCTACTATTGCTGTGCGCGGCACAGATTTTTCAATGACAGTTGACGAAGCAGGTAGAAGCATGGTGGTTCTACTGCCCAGCTGTACAACTGAAGAAGCACTGAAGAAATATGAGATTGCAGGAAATTGCATAACAGGTTCTATTGAAGTTATGACAGCATTGGGCAGTGTAGTGCTTAACCAAGCATTCACGGCTACTTACGTTGTAGATTCTAATCAACCTCCACTGCCACCTGTGCAGGTTCCTATGGATCTATCTCAAGTAGCACGTAATGACAGTATCCTTAAAATGCCTGGTGCTATAGTAGAAGCTAGAACAGAACAAGAAGAAAGAAAACGCCCCGCAGTTAAAGAAACACAAGAGGAAAAAAATTCCCACCAACAGGGAGCTAGCGGACTAGCAGCATTGAGAGCACAGGAAGCTGCTGAAACAAAGATAATTGCCGCAGCCACAGCAGGCAAAGTTGAAGACGGCACATTGGGAGGCAATACCTGTTATCCCTTCAATGAATGTGGAAATGAAAAAGGACGTAACTATTATTACAAACAGGATGAGTTGCGAGGCAATATTATTAGTATTAGAACAGGCGAAAAGTTTGATAATGTTACCTACAATGTCAGCGTAAACTCTAATGATATAGAGACCAGAACTGTAGGCAACGGCAGCACAGTTGTAACGGTGAGACAATGGAACAGATAAAAAAGTTTTTTATTTTTGCGTTACTTGCAATCGCAGCAGTCACGCCTGTGCAAGCACACGTTACTGATGGTAAGTTTAGATTGGACCAAGTATTCTCCACTCCTAACTTTGACTACTGGCGTAATGACGGCGGATTCTTAGGCGTTAACCATGCAGCTTGTGCGCTCAACAACAATGACTGTGATAGGTTTACTACAGGTACACTGGAGAATCCTAGAGATGCTAGTAACGTCAATCTTGGTGCTGCACCCTACATCACCGGCCTAGCTTCTGGAGAATACATTAAATTCTTCAACAATGGCGGCGGCTATAGTTATGGCGTGTTCAACTCTAGCAATCAACTTGTTAACGATTTAGGTGCTGTTAGTTTTGAAAAAGTTACCAACGACTACATTATATTTAAAGTTGACAACTGGTATACACAAATAGTCTACGTTAATGAATTAAAAACTATGGGAACCAATGGTGGCATTATCAATGTTCCACTAGGAACAGGAACTGGTATTAGTTCTTGGAATCCTCCCAGTGTTCCTGCTGCTGCTAATCTAGGGTTTGAAACAGGCAATGCAACTAACTGGTCGGTTAGCAATAATTCAGGTCCTGCTGATTGGAATTCAGGCTCAGGCGCAGCAGTGGTAACAGGACTACAGCATACTCCTGGTGGAGGAAAAAGCTGGACAGTAACTCCGTATGGTACATATATGATGAGCGTACAGCCAGGCGGAAGTTCTCCCAGCTTCGATCAAGCAACTGCTAACTTAGGGCTTACGGCAGCACAGAATACTGCTATCAAAACCATGCTTACACAACAGTCTCAAACAGGAGGAGGCGACCCTACACCAACTAACGCAGCTTGGATCAAAAGAGATATAACACTACAAGCAGGTGTAACATATACCATTGCTTGGCAGTACCTTTCAACTGACTACACACCTTTCAACGACGGCAGTATTATGACACTGGTACACAAGACAGACGGCAGTAGAGTTCCTATACTTAACAATGTAGCTAGTAATTATTCGCTCTTAGGATTTACTAATCCAGGCACAGGCAACTATTCAACAAACAGTTATGGCGCAACAGGTTGGCAGGTAGCTACATTTGTAGTTCCCCTAACAGGAGATTGGGTATTAGGTTTTGCTGCTTTTAATCTTGGCGATAGCATTTTAAGTCCTATTCTACTCATTGATGAAGTACAAGGGTCTACAATGTTAAACGGACAGGTGTTCACTGCTGTAGATCCTAATGCAGGATCGTCAGCACCTCCACCTCCACCACCAACAAACACACTCTGTTGCGGAGGATCTGCTGCACCGTTTAATGCCAATACTACGTTCAATACACGAGTAACAAATTTTAGTAATAGACAGTCATCTGATACGCGAGTAATTGTTGAACAGATAGGTAATTCAAGTACTATTAACATTACACAGATAGGAACTAAAAATAACTATGCTGAAGTTCGCAGCAATGGATCAAATAACAATATAACTGTAAATCAGTCTGGTACTAGTAATAGTTCAACTAATTTTACTGAGTTATTTTTAACAGGCAGTAATAATACTCTAAGCCTTACCCAACAGAGCACTGGCGGTGCAAAGGGCATTACTGCTACTGTTGCTAACAATAATAATAATGTTACTGTACAACAGAAGGATGGTGGCAATCATTATTTAGAATTAAATCTTGCAGGCGGTAATAAGACAGTTGATGTTACACAGTCAGGTTCAGCAGGACACATGAGCAACATAACGCTCAGTGGCGGCGCAACAGGCATTACTGTAACACAGTCAGGGCCAACACAGCAGTTTTATTCAATCACACACTCATGTGCAAATATCAGCTGCGGACCTATAACTGTAACACAGGGAAATTAAGATTCTAGAAACTTGCGGTTCTTGACTCGTGTAAATTTGTACTGATACAGCGTAATCATTACAGCAATGAACCAAGGCGCGATAGTAACCAGCCAAGCAGGTTTGTTCTTCCACAGCTCATCAATCTGTAGCAGAGGTTCTTTTAGAATCATCTGAACAGCAACTAGGAACAGCACAAAGCTACCAACAAAGATACTGTTGGGCCATTTGTCTAGTATTTTAGTAACAAGACTTGCTCCAAACAGTATAACAGGAACACTGACTAGTAACCCAAAAATTACTAGATAAAAATTGCCATTTGCTGCGGCAGCAATAGCCAGAGCATTATCAATTCCCATTACAGCGTCTGCTATAACGATTGTAGATATAGCACTCCAGAATGTAGCTGCTTCTTTGACCGAGTGTTCCTTGTCACTGTCTGCTACCAGCTTCCAGCCTATCCATAATAGTGCAGCACCACCTATGAGTCGCAGTCCTGGTACCATCAGTAGATAGGTAATAACAGCAACTGAAACAAAGCGTATAGCAATGGCACCAAAAGTTCCCCAGAAGATTGCTCGCTTCTGTAGGTGGGGTGGTAGTTTGTTAGCAGCCATACCAATCACTAGGGCATTATCGCCTGCCAGTACAATATCAATTAATATGATTGCGAGCAGCGCCCATAGGGCCTGCAGAGAAAGTAATTCCATGTGAGATCTCCAAAAAATAAACTTGGTCTCACCTCTTTGTCTGTGTACCGGGATTGCTCCGTGTTGACGATACACAAAACCAACACCCGTTGGTTAGTTACTCCCCTCAATATTTATAATAAATACTTTATGAAAAAAATATTTGTTAATCCTCTTTGGGCATTCGTTACCCTATTCGTAATGCTAGCGATGTTTATGTCGCAGCCAGTGTTCTTAGAAAGTGTTAAGTTAAAATACTTTGACACTCTTATAACTTCTAAAGAACCCACAGAGAACAATATCTATACAGTAAACATAGATGAATCGTCACTAGATAAATGGGGACAGTGGCCCTTTCCTAGAACTGTGTATGCAGAACTAATACACAACTTGTATGCTAGAAATGCAGGATTAGTTATATTCAACGTAATGATGCCAGAGAAAGATAGATTCAACGGCGATGCTTTCTTAGCAAATACAATGGGTCAACTGCCTGTAATACTACCCAATCAACCCAGCGATAGAACAAAGAACACACCTAAGAATCCTGGTGCTGTGGTTGTTGGCAGCGAGCACATGCATGTTATACCTTCAGCACCAGGCATAACTGCAAACCTTCCTGCACTGGAAAAGAATGCAGTGGGTGTAGGTATTGTCAGTACCAAAGAAGAAGTAGATGGTGTTAACAGAAGACTGCCTCTTGTGGTAGCAGTAGACGGTGTACTATATCCTAGCCTATCACTGGAAGCACTAAGAGTTATCGCAGGTGATCCTAACTTTCAAATCAAACTAAACGAGTTTGGTGTAGAGAAATTAAGAATACCTAAGTTTGGATCTATCGCCACAGAGCAGGATGGTAGGGTATGGATTGATTGGAGTCAAACCAGCAAGAGTGTTAGTGCAGCAGACTTACCCAAGGACTTTGACGGTGCTGTGGTAATTGTGGGCGTAAGTGCAGCTGGATTGGCAAATCCTGTGGGAACAGCACGAGGTGCTGTATATCCTCAAGATGTTCAAGCAGCAGTGTTAGCAACAATGTTTAATGGCAGCAATATTCAGCGTCCTGACTGGGCACAGAGCGCAGAATACATGTTTATACTTGTAGTAGGTGCCCTAATAATTTTACTATCAAGGTGGACCTATGTCGGACTCGCTACAACTGTTTTGGGGATCGTCACCCCTGTGGCTGCTTCTTATTATTATTTCCATAACGGAGCATTCCTGGGAGACGCGACGGCAAGCACGATTACTTTTGTACTCGTGGCTCTGCATACTTATGGCATTAAGTTTGTAAGTGAATTCTTGCAGAAGCAAGCAATCAAGAAACAATTTGCAGGCTACTGCTCTAAGGAAGTAGTAGAGATGCTACAGAAAGATCCAGAACTTATCAAGCGAGGTGTGCGTAAAGATGTATCAGTTATGTTCTCAGACCTACGCGGCTTCACACCAATTGGTGAACACTATGGAGATGATGTAGGTGGCTTAGCCAAGTATATGAATGGCTATATGGATGCTATTACTATACCTATCATGAACAACAAAGGTATGGTTATTAAGTATGTAGGTGACGCTAGCATGCACATGCATGGTGCTCCAATTGATGATCCTAATCATGCTCGCACCATTGTTAAGGTAGGACTAGAAATGTTGGATGCTGTGGATCGTTATACAGCAGACATGGAAGCACAGGGCTTACCTCCTGCTGCTATGGGATGGGGTTGTAACACAGGCACTGGATTTATAGGTGAGATGGGATCAACTGAACGCCACGGCTATGACATACTAGGTGACATGGTTAGTACTGCTGCACGACTAGAAGCACGTTGCAAAGCCTATGGTGTGTTGGCTATCATTGGTGCTGAAACCTACAACAGAACCAAAGATGACTTTTTCTATCTATACCTAGACAACCTACAGCCCAAAGGAAAAACTGTTGCTGACAACATATACACAGTGCTGAGAATAAAGGGCAACGAACGTGAATATATTATGGATCGTGATACCCATAATGCCATGCATGCTTGGTACAAACAGAAAAAGTTTGACGAAGCTGCTGAAATGTGTGCTATGATGAAGGGAACATTTAATGGACAAATGGACAAGTATTACGAAATTTGGTTTGAACGTTGCCAGTTCATGAAACAGCAGAACCTAGGTGACGATTGGCAAGGCGAATGGATTGCAACTGAGAAATGAACCTAGTTTACATACATGGTGCTAGTGCTACTAGCGAAAGTTTTAATTATATTAGAAGCAAGCTAGGCAGGGGCATAGACATTGACTACGACAGTAGAGACGGATTTGAAAATAATCTAGCTGCAATGAAACTGTCGTTAATGAATACAAAAGATATATTTTTTATAGCACATAGTTTAGGCGGTATATACTCTCTACATCTAGCCAATCATATGCCTAAACAAGTGCTGGGTGCTGTGACTCTTAGTACGCCCTACGGCGGAGCAGAAGTAGCAAATTATGTACAGTATTTTTTACCGTTCTCTAGACTAATGAGAGACATAGGACCCAACAGTTGGCCCATGAGGCAAGCAGATAAAATTAAGATACAACATCCGTGGACTAACGTAGTTACGTTACGAGGACAAAGCCCTTTCATGATAGCACCCAACGACGGTGTAGTTACTATTGACAGCATGAAGCATCATGAAGATATGGAACTGGTAGAAGTAGAGCTAAATCACTATGAAGTAGTACTCAGTGATTCAGTGATTGATATTATT
>Ga0315909_10000899_pt1 | contig 39784 bp, 60 predicted proteins | sample LakEriMetagenome_11_FD_203527 | JGI IMG/M metagenome (GOLD analysis project Ga0315909, IMG submission 203527) | Freshwater fungal communities from buoy surface, Lake Erie, Ohio, United States - Buoy 2 MA125 | ecosystem: Environmental > Aquatic > Freshwater > Lake | place: USA: Lake Erie, Ohio... | reverse complement strand
CCCTCCGCGTAGACGACCTCTACCCAACCTGCGGGTCAGAAACAGAAAACAACATCAACCGCAACTTCAACGGCGAACCATTCCAAAACTGCGGATACGACTTCTTCATGGTTCACTACACAGGATTCATCACCCTCCCCGAACACGACACGATTCAGTTCATGGTCGCAGCCGACGACGGCGGCACCATCCAAATCGCAAACACCCAGTTCGGCACATGGAACGTCAAAGGCTGCTCATGGAGCCAGCAAGTCAGCCTTGATGTTGGGGCTGGCACGTATCCGTTAGACGGCTGGTTCTTTGAATGGGGTGGCGGAACCTGCTACATGCTCGCTTGGAACATTGACAACGAAGGCTGGGCCATCGTCCCCGACGAGGCGTTCACTCAAACCTCCACCCCACCAACCACCACAACCACGGCGCCTGAGACAACCGTACCTGAGACGACTGTTCCCGAGACAACGTTGCCTGAGACGACTACGACTGAGCCTGTCACCACAACCACAGAGTTGGTTACGACAACCACCGAACAAACCACGACGACGACTGTTTATGTGCCGCCAGCAACCACCACCACAGAACCCGAACCCGAGCCTGAAACTACAACGACTACGGAACCTGTCGAGGAGGAAGAGCCTCCCCTTGACAGCACGCCTCCTCAGCCAGAAGACGACGAGCCACAGGACTCAACGCCTCAGACTCCTCCGACAACCGAGCCTGAAATGCCTCAACCCGAAACAACGCTAGAAACAGAAACGACACCAGAAGAAACATTCCCAGAACTGGAAACAGAAGAAGAACCATCACAATCAACCATACCCGAGGAGCCGACATCGGAGCAGGCGGTAGCCCTAGCGAGCAGCCCAGAGGTGCTTGCCACGATCAGCAGCGAAGAAGCCGAAGCAATCTTTGAAGCCCTTGACCTCGGCACGTTAGACGAGGCACAGGTGGCTGAACTGGTTGCCGCAGTCCAAGATGCCCCCACCGAAGTCAGAGAAGCGTTCGAGGAGAAGGTGGACATCTTCAAAGAAGGACTGGATGACTATATTCCGACAGGCTCCAACATCCCCGTCGGAGAACGTCGCGCCCTCATCGCCATCGGCGCAGCCATCACCGCCGCAGGAGCGACTAGGATACGCCGATAATGAAACGCATACTGGACTACATCACAGAAAACTCGTGGACCCTCGCCGGCACAGGGCTAGTACTTATTACCCTTTCGGGTCCAACATTGCGTCAAGCTCTCTGGATTACAGGCGTAGCACTGGTGCTACACTCAGTCCTGACCTTCACAGGGGGGAAAGATGACTGACATCATGCTCAAAGCCAACGCAACCGTCGCCAAGTTCCTGGACTTGGGACAACGCCTGTTCTCCCTATTCCTCGCCAACGCCCTCCCAGCAGTCACCGGTGGCGCAGTGATCGGTGTTTCGGTAGCCAAGTCTGCCTTGCTCGCAGGGTTCATGGCCGTTGTGCAGGTCATCCAAAAGCTTGCCTCCGCCTCAACTGACGGCGAGTTGACCAGTGAAGAAATCCAAGAGGCGTTCGGGAAGAAGTAATGCCCGACAAATATCCGGTAGTCAAAGTACAACTGTGTTCTCACCTGAAAGGGGTAAAACCTGGTGAACTCGATCCGTCGCTCCTTCGCGGTATTGAAGGCAAAGGCAAACTCCATCATTGTGCGGCTGACGCATACGAAGCAATGGACGCAGCAGCCAACGCCGAAGGTATCGACCTCTCCCCAACCAGCCAAGCCGACACGTACCGTTCCCTCGAAACCCAAGAGTACGCGTTCTACCAGCGGTACACCGACACGCCGAACAGGAAGCAAGCCAAAACCAAGCCGCGCATCTTCAAAAACAAAGCGTGGTACAAGAAGTCCCCGAAGTTAGCCGACCTTGCGGTGCCGGGTACCTCTCAGCACAATTTTGGTATCGCCGTAGACATTGCGAACGCCAGCGGCAAACGCTTGGAGTGGCTACTCAAACACGCACAGTCATTCGGCTTCTCCTGGGAAGTCCAGTCCGAGCCATGGCATCTGCGTTATGTCGCCGGTGACAATGCCCCTACACGTGTCAAAGAGTGGCTAGCAAACAAGCCTGCTGAGGCATAGTGGACGGGGGTTGGGCGCTTGTCCTTGCTGCCGTCGTGACGGCGGTCGGCGGGATTATCGTCACAGTCCTCCAACAATTCAAGAAGGAAAACCATACCGACCACCAGATCGTTGTCGGCCTGTTGCAGGTGCTACGTAAGTCCCAGATGCGAGTCGAAGACAAAGTGGACCGAGTTGACGAACGGCTCACCAGCCACCTAGATTCACATGCCTCGGAGGGGATACTTGACAATGGGCGAACAGTTCACCAAAATGGAGTTGAAGCAACTAGCAAAGTTTCTTAGGAAGGTTTATCCAGGCGTCGGAGATCAAGACGAGCTGTGGAACCTGATTGAGAAAACCGAACAACTCACAAAGGGGAAACATGGAACCAGCAACCGCAGGCGCGGAGATCATAAGTGAGGCATACAACCTCATCACCGGTCAACGCCAAAACGATTACGACCACCCGCTAGAGGACTACTCACGCACGGTAGATATCTTCCGTGCCATCACAGGAATCAACCTGAGCGCAGAAGAAGGCATCATGTTCATGGTGTCAATGAAACTGTCTCGTCTAGCGAACGAGTTGATAAACGAACTGAACGTCCCCGACAACACACGGGACGCCATCGGCTACCTCGGCTGCCTGAACATGGTGCGCAGAAAGCAGCGCGAAGAACAGTCAGAGATTGACCGAGTGTTCGACCAGTTACATAAGCACTACAAGACAGGAGATTCAACATGGGGATGATGGACGAACTGATGGGTGAAATCAACACCCCTCGCCGCAACAAGTGGTCAGAAATACAAGAGAAACTTGACAAGAAAGACTTCGACGAGTTCTGCGAAGCGTTACAAGAACCAAAGATCAGTCAAGCATCGTTGCGTAGGGCGCTCGCCAAACGCGGTGTCCACATCGGCACCGGCACCATCAGCGAACTGCGACGCGACTACCTTCGTCAGTTGGCCAGCCGATGAGTTTCAAAGACGAACTATCCGACGAGAACGAGGCACTAGCAAAAGCTGACCTCATCAAGGCTCGACGTGAACGAGACGTCGCAACGAAAGAGTTGACCCGCATACGGGAAGAACTTGACGCTGCGAACCGTGCCCTGTCTATCGTGTCCTCCGTTGAGCAGACACGCCTGGAACCACCAAAGTGGATGACCCCAGCAAAACCCAAACCTTCAGCAGCAACCCTGCTCCTCATGCTCTCAGACACCCACTTTGATGAAGTGGTGAACCCCGATGAGGTGGAAGGGTTGAACGCATACAACCGTGAGATAGCGGTCATGCGTCTCCACAAGTGGGCAACCAACACCGTCAACGTTGCACGCCACTACCTTGCCGGTGTGGACTACGACGGGGTGGTACTCATGTTGGGTGGCGACATCTTCTCTGGAGACATCCACGAAGAACTAGCGCAAACGAACGAGGACACCATGATCTCCTCAGTCCTGTTCTGGTCTGAGCAGGTGGCTGCGGCTGTTGATGTGTTGGCGAACGAGTTCGGCAAAGTCCATGTGCCGGTCGTTGTCGGCAACCACGGACGCATGTCTCGTAAGCCGCGCATGAAACTTCGAGCCAAAACAAACTTCGATTGGCTGCTCGGCAAAATGGTTGAGAAGCATTTCTCTAAAGATAAACGGGTCACCTTTGATATCCCCGAGGGTACGGATGCGTTGGTGTCTATCTATGAGTGGAACCATCTGCTATCCCACGGCGACCAGGTATCTGGCGGTGGCGGTATCGGTGGTATCTATCCACCAATCATGCGGATGCGGGCACGCAAAGCCCAACGGTACCTCACCACCGGACAAGATTTTTCGACACTTTGGATCGGACACTGGCACCAATACCTCCCATCCCCACACCTTGTCGTCAACGGCAGCTTGAAGGGTTACGATGAGTATGCGTTCATCAACAACTTCCAGTTCGAGCAACCACAGCAGGCGTTGGCAGTCGTGACACCGAAACACAACATCACGTTCCACGCACCAATCTTTTCTGCTGACCGCAAAAAGGAACGCTGGTAGCCATGTCCTGCCCGTGGTCGCTGGTCGCCGTGCATTGGATAGACGCGTTCGATTCCAGCAACGGTTGGATCAACACCAAGGACTACAAACCTAAAACCCAGCACGTCGTATCTGTCGGTTGGCTGTGGCCCGACCTGCTTGACGGGTATGTGTCAGTCACCTGTTCGTGGTGTCCTGGTGAAGAACCGGAGTTGGATACGGTGGGTATGGTGACGCACATTCCGCAGGGGATGGTGCAGCGTGTGTCAATCCTTGGTGAGCCTGACTGGAATATTTGACTTTGTGACACCCCACCTGTATGGTGGATAATGTAATCACAACAACCAAAGGGGATAAGCAATGCTCACTCAGATAAACAAACCTGCACACGGTTCAAACGCGTGGCTCGAAGTCAGATGGCGTAACGATAACGGTGAAGCCCGCATCGCAGCCTCAGCTTGCGCAGCAGTCCACGGACAACACCCGTTCATCACCGTCGCAGACCTCGCCAACGAACTGCTCTCCGACACGCCACCGCAACCCAAAGAGCAGAACTCTGCGATGCTGCGAGGCACCACCCTTGAAGCACCGATCCGTGACTGGGCAGCCCAACTGCTCGGACATCCACTCACCGAACCACAAACCCTCTACTGCTGGGACGAACCAGGCGTACGCCTGATTGCCACCATCGACTCGATGAGCAAAGACGGCAGAGTGTTTGAGCAGAAGACAACGAACAAGATTTGGCGTGGCGAACTGCCCGACTACTGGTATTGGCAGGGCGTACAGCAAGCCATCTGCACCGGTGTCTCGGAGATTACGTGGGTTGTGTTTGACTCCACCCTTGACCTGCACTTCCACATTCAGGCGGTGTCAAGCGATGAGAAACAAACCCACATTGAGGCGTGCCGACGATTCCTCGCAGCCATCGACATGGGCATCATGCCCGATGACGCCGTACTTGAATACCGTCACGTGCAAGACCGCCACCCAGAAGGAACCGCCAAGAAAGAAGTCGAACTCCCAATGTCAGCACTCGCCACCATCGAGCGACTGCTACTGGCCAAGGAGCAAATCAAAGCTGCGGAAGCATCAGAGGATGCGTGCAAAGCAGAACTGTGCGCCATCCTGGGCGACGCCGAATACGGCCTCATCCAAGACGAACTTGTATGCACATGGAAAACGACGCAACGCGAATCGTTCGACTCCAAGAAGTTTCAGAAGGATCATCCAGCGTTGTGGGAAAAGTATCGCAAGTCGTCACCGGTACGCACGTTCAGGGTGTCGGGCAAATGACCACCTACAACAAGGCTTACTATGACACACCCGCAGGTAAAGCTAAACAGAAGCGGGCAAACCAGCGACTCCAGAACAAGCGCAAACTTGCGTGGCTGTGGCTCGCAGAGAATCGTCCAGATGTAATAGAAGAAATCAACAACCAACTGAAGAAGGAGAACAACCAATGAACCTGCAAGACATCCTCACCAACTATGGGGTGCCCGACCCGTCTATCGTCGGCAAACTCCCACGAGGCGGCATCACCCTCGACTTCGTAGGACATGCTGAGATCACCAAGATTCTGATTGAGGTCGACCCGAACTGGTCATGGGAACCGGTGGCATGGACTACCGATGGGCGTCCCGCTATCAACACGGTGAACGGTATGGCTGTGATGTGGGGCAAGCTCACAGTGCTAGGTCAAACCAGGTTGGGTGTCGGCTCAGCCCGCCACGACAAACCAGACCTTGACAAGGAACTCATCGGAGACTTCCTACGCAACGCAGCCATGCGATTCGGCATCAGCCTCAGCTTGTGGTCGAAGTCGGAGTGGGAGGAGCAGGCGGCTACGCCACGCAAACCTGCCGAGCCGAAGCCGGTGTCCCAAGATTTCGTTGCGAAGTTCCGTGAAGCTTGCACCAAGAAAGGGATCGACGCTGACCAGGTAGCCAAAGATGCTGGCGTGAACCTTGACGCAATCACCGACGAGGACGCACCAAAACTGCGCGACGCGTTCAAACAGGCAGAACAGAAACCTGCTGACCCTGTGGAGGCGGTGAAGAACGTGTTCGGTGAGCAAGTCAAAGTGATAGCAGAAACCAAACACGAAGGCCCGTACCCGAAGAACCCCAGTGAGCCGGCAACGAAAGCACAGATAGGTAAGATTCGTGCGCTGCTCAACGCATCAGGTGTCGCATCCTTTACGGAGAAAACTGAGGTGTGTGCCGATCTCATCAACCGTCCTATCAACAAGATGGAACAGATGAATCAGGGTGAGGCGTCGCAAGTGATTGAGATTCTTGATGCGAGGGCATCATGACTTGCATGTTTGTACTTACGCTTCTGGCTAGTGCTGCGGTCGGAGCCGCCATTAGCCGCATCTTGTGGAGAATGGGGATATGACCGATGAACGCAAAGGGGAATGTCAAGGCAATAAGGACAGATGTACCTTGGACAACTGCCCGCTGTTTGGCACTTTGGGAAGACCCGACCGACGTGGCGTACGCCGCGTACGAGGGTGTGCCGATCCTGCCGCTCGCGGTCGTAGAAATCGGACTAAAGGGGATGCGAAGGCGCGTCGTGCCCGTAAGAAGTTGGGGTTGGGCGGTCACCTTACACGTCACGAGGAGAATTGGGGTGGTGCTTTTCGTACCGAAATCAAAGCCGGCTTACAGATCGGTCCGATTGCTACCCGTTTCTACGCCGCTAAAGCCCAGTCTGATGCGGCGAAGGCGTTGGGCGACATTCGCCCGTTCGTAATGGTAGCGATGCCAGATGGGACAACGAAAGGCATTATTCTCATGGATTTGGATGAGTTCAGTGACCTTGTTAGTCTTCTTGCGTGAAGCTTTACTTCGGGCGTAACCCCGACGACGGAACCGAAATCGAACAACAAGTCCGAAACTTTGAGGCTGCCACCTGCATCATCGGGATGGCTGCCCTCGTTGCTGCTGCTGGCCCCGAAGGGTTCGAGGAGGACGAGTTGGATGCGGTGATGATTGGTGCGTCTCCGGCTGAGGTGACAAGGATGGTGTTGCAAGCGTTGGGTTCGCTGGTAGAAAGGTCTTGGCCAGATCACGAGTGGTCGTGAACTAAGGTAAAGGGGAAATAGATGGAGTGGATTATCCGCCTGTTCGCAGGCTTGACGGCAACGTTCGCCCTTGTGGGCTTTTGGGGGGTGTCCGAACCGACCCCTCCTCCACCTACCACCACCCCTGTAACGGCTCTCATAACGCTTCCTATTGCGCCTGAGACGGTACCTACCACCACTTTGCCGATACCGGCAGATGCCCTCTGCCCCCAATGGTGGGCCTTGGCTGTCGAGGCAGGCTGGACACCCGACCTCCTCCCCACCCTCGACTATGTGATGTGGCGTGAGTCCCGATGCCAGCCCGAGGCACACAACACCACCCTCAACCGAGATGGCTCAGCCGACGTAGGCCTCACCCAAATCAACGACCGAAGCTGGTGCAAAGGCACACGCTGGTATCCAGGAGGATACTTGCAAACCGTCGGCGCATTATCTACTGTTGGATGCGAACAACTATTCGACCCATACCTCAACCTCCTCTCAGCGAAAGCCATCTACGACTATGCGCAAACAACCAACGGAAACGGATGGCAACCGTGGAAACTCTAAGTACACGTACATGCAACTGCTAAGCGAATGGGAACTGGCCGACAAACACCAGGACTGGAAAGACGAAGCAGCCTGCTACGGACTCTCAGGCGACCTGTTCTTCCCAGGAGACAACAACCACTACAACCCCGAAGCGTTCACGATCTGCAACCGATGTCCGGTACGTGAACGCTGTCTAGCATTTGCAATGAACAACTACATCGCATACGGTATCTGGGGTGGAATGACCCCACCGGAACGACAACGATACAGAAGAAGCTTGTGCTAATGGCATGGAACGACGAAGTAACCGAGAAACAGTTGCGCATGATTACCGCACTCGAACTGCAACTCGGTCGAATACCATCGCACCGAACAGGGTTCAACCGACGCAAAGCTCAAATGCTTATTGACGGATTGCAGGAAGAACTTCGCGCAGTCAACCAGCAAGAACAACGCTGGTGCTGCCCGAACTGCGGAATAGAACTACAACTACCAAACACTCAGGAGGTATCGTGACCGACAACCAATCCATTTTCTATGAGGCGTGGATCAGTGATCTGCAACGCGACCTCGACAGTCTGCGAGAAGATAAACGGGAACTGCTACGCAAAGTGGCACAACTTGAACATCTCATCGCGGAATACGGCAATAAACTAACCAACCTCATCCAACAAAGGGGAGATGAATAATGTCAGCATCATGGTACAAACTCAAAGACGAATCGTGGGGCGTCAAAGTACGTCACGAAGGCCAATCAGGAGAACAGGTCGAAGTCACCAACAAGAAAGGTGAAACCAAAACTGTGTGGCTTGTCGCCCGCATAGCAAAGTTCGATGACGCACAACTCTGGTCGGTCAGCAACGACGCACCGCCAGCAGCACCAAAAACGTTGGACGAAGAACCGTTCTAATGTTCGTCAAACAACACCGCCTCCCGTATCAAGCGTTGGAACGAATGTTCAACGGCGAGATCACGACAGAAGATTTGGCGGAAGTTGCACAAGTGAACTCCGGAACTATTTGGAACTGGAAAAAACATGGCATCCCCGAACCGCAAGCAGACAAAGTTGCAGTCCGAATGGGACTGCACCCAGCCTCCATATGGGGCGACCAATGGTGGGATTTGGCGAACCTGCCTCCACTGCGGGACGGTCGAGAGAGCACTGACACCACTCCCACAGCAGATACATGACACTTGCGGCTGCCCCTGCCACGCATACCGTATGGGCAAACTGACCTCAGCAGACAACAACTGGAAGAAAAAGAAAACCAAAGGGAAACGATGATTAGTTGGGACGGATTTGAAGACGCCATCATCGGCACCATCACCCCGTTCAACGGACAAGAAACGTTGTGCTACCGATATCGAAGCATGATCGACGTCTTGGTGTCACGTGACGGTATGACCGAAGAAGAAGCCGAGGAGTATGTGGACTACAACATCATCGGCGCTTGGGTTGGTGAGACGACACCGTTCGTGTTGTTCGACGCTACCGATACCGCTACCGCTACCGACGCAAGTGCTACCGACTGATGCGTAGAACTACCAGCTACCGATGCCCGCGTTGTAGTCAGACGGTGGTGCTTCATGTGCGGCCTTCGACGCCGCCGGTCTGTCGTAATCCGCAGGCGCATGGCTCGACGCCGGTGGTCATGGTGGCGAAGTGAGTGACGATCCTCGCCAGGTGGAGTTGCCGTTGGAGTGGTGGTCCGATGAGGAGCTGGCCGTGATCGTGGGGGAGTGGCGGCGTGAGTTGGGGCTTGACGAAAAGTAAAGCGGCAGGGTACTTGACAACACCCTAGCGATACCCTTATCCTGAGTGGTAGCCCGTCACGAACGGGAACAACCCAAGGAGAAACAACCCATGAAAGTAACAGCAACCCGCGACGTCTACACCTACGACGAGCTACCACCCGACGCACAGAAACGTGCGCTCGAACTGTTGTGTAACGAAGCGTGGGAATCACTCGACGCAGACATGGTGACCGAGGACCTCGCAGGCTACTTTGCGATGCTCGCCACCGGCAGCGACGGCACCGTACTCAGCCGCCGAGAACTCGCAGACAAGTACGGCGTACGCATCTATTGGCAGGTCGCATACACCCAAGGAGACTTCGCAGCCGTCGAAGGATTCTTGCGACGATCCGAACTGCCAAACCTGGCGTGGCCCAAAGGAGTCGAGTACGCCAGGGTAGTCACGACAGGTCATGGCAACCACAGCTACCCCGAATACGTGATGACTGCCGACGAGAACGAAATCTACGGCGACGAACTATTCGACGCAACAGCCGAGATGATCCAAGACCTGAACCGCAAACTGTACCGCTACGCCCGCCAACAATGCGAAGCGTACACAAGTGCCGAGTACGTCATCGAAACATACAACGAGTGCCACGAACTAACCCGCCGGTTCACCGACGAAGGCGAGTTCGCGCCAACACCGTTCTGGACCGACGACAACGGCGAAGGCGGCAACTAATGAAAACCGCAACACCGCAACGCACGTTATGGAACGTCACGTTCAGTCACACGTGGGCCTCCATTACCACCACCGTCGCAGCTCTCAACGCCGACGACGCAATAGTGCTGGCCGACAACCTCATTACCGACCAATACGACCTCGATGTGTCCTATTGGTGGTCAGACACCGACGACACCACCGAACCCGCAGGAGACAACTAATGGAAACTACCGGCAGAACATACTCCGTGTGGGTAGGTGGCATCGAAGTGAACGACTACCTTCTCTCATGGTCCGACGCGCACACTCTCGCCGCCGGATACATCGACGAAGGCTACGACGACGTACAGATTACGGGCCGCGATGAACGGTAGAACGACGTTCACCGACGCGTGGGCTACCGCGCTCGCCGCCACCCTCATACTCGGTATCACCACCGGTAGCCCTACCGACGGCTACGGAGTGTGGGCCGCAAGGCTCGTTGGCTCACTCGCCGTCAGCTACCTGGCGTGGCACCGCTACCACCAGCGACGCCGACTCGCTCGCGGCGCAACCGATACCGACGCCGACTAACCCGCGTCGAAACGGATCCTCGGGCCGGCGCTCGGAATGTTTGACACTTCGACGCACAACGCGACTCTATGAAGGTATGAGCTACCTAGTAGAACTACGGACCGCCGCCGGCCCGATGTCATTCGGCCCATTCTCAACGCTTGACGCGGCTCGCGTATGGGCCGCCGGTCATGGCGTCATCGTCGCACTATTCCCGCCGACGTCATCGGCGCTCGACCTCACCCACGGCACCCGCGCCGACGTCCTCGCCATGCTTGACGAAAAATAAACGCCGACAACGTTTGACAAGTGGCCCCGCTATGATTACCCTCTAACGTTATGAACACCAACCAACAGGAGAACAACACCATGAACCTAGACACCCGCACCTACTCCCAGCTCATCGCCGGCGAAGTCCTCGCCGTCGAGACGCTGCTCGAAGGCCGCCCAAAATACTACTTCGACGACGAACCAGACGACGAAGTAATCGCTTACCGTGCCGCCCTCAACGAGCTGGAACTACCCCAGGACTACGACCCCGCCGACATTCTCGCGGACTACCTCAACAACTACGCGCTAGAAGTGACATGGCTCGCCACGAACAGCAGCCGCGATGACTACAAAAAAACCCGCGCCGAAATCTTGCGCACGTGTGGCGGCCCACGTTGCGAAATAATCCGCGACAGCACCGACGGCCAAATCATCGAAGTGAACACCTACGACGCCGGCCAACCGGTAGACAGCGTGCGCGTATGGGCCCCAGCTCTCGCCGCAGCCCTCGACGACCTCGCCGCCGAAATGGGCCCACAATGAACCCCGACGTTTACGTGATGAACCTCGCCGGCGTCATCGTCATGTCGGCGCTCATTATCGCCGCCTACTTCGTCGGCAAAGACGCCGGCATCGACCAAGAACGCCAACGCAACAACCGCCGACGCGCACACAAAATCGCGGCCACCAGGCCACGAACAACAACCCACAACCCCGAAAGGTAGCCATGAACAGCCAACAGATGAAAAACGTCGTAGCAAAAATGCTCGACGACGCACAAAAACAACTAGACACCACCACCAAACAAGAACAAAACGAAGAGTATTCGAGCTTCGAAACAACCGCAGAACGTCACTACGACCAAGGCTGGCGCGACGCGCTCGCCGCACTACTCGAAACAATAACAACCCACAACCAATAGGAGAAACAACCCATGAACACCACCACAACCACCACGACCAGCCTCACGGCACCACCCGAAACCCTGAGAGCCATTCTCGCGGCCCTCGATGAGTACACGTCACCGGACAAACACCGCGCCGCGCTCACCCTCGCACGCCTGACACCGGTAATCGTCGAGCAAACCGACGCCGGCACACCAGCACCCACAGCACTACGATTCGAGGCCACCAACAGCACCGAGCTAGTCGAGATCACCGCCGAGATGCCGCACACGATCACCGAGGCCACGTTGATCGACCCCGCCGCGATACTTGCCGCCATGCCCAAAAAGTCGGAGGCCAAGCACCACGGCGACGCCACGCTCACCCTCACCGCCGAAGCCTGGACACTCACCACCGGCCAACACACCAACACCGGACCAGCAGCCGGACAACACACATGGCCCAACACCTACGCCCTATGGCAAAACCAACAGCCCAGCCTCGCGCCGCACCTCATCGGCGCACCCATGCTCGCCCGCCTCGCCAAACTAGCCAAACACCTCAACACCGACCACATCGAAGCCGCAACCATGGCCCACACCGACGACAAACCAGACCCACGCCGGCCACTTGTGTACACCCTCAACACCGACACACTCACCACCCGCGTACTCATCATGCCACGCAGACGCCACTAGCCCACAACACCCAACCCCCTACGCAGGCCACCGGTGGCAACGCCGGTGGCCTTGCCGTATCTGGCACCGCCACCAACAGCCCCACACAGTAGGCGACGCCAACAGCCCGCTACCCAACTACCGCCGGCACCTACTTGTCGCAGCGCCGGTATCGTGAAGCCCGCTCGCGTCGAGCAATGTCGCCCACGTCGACACCGGCCACACCGAACACGGGAGGCCGGCACCATGCCCCACCCCACCACCCGTACCCCCGAGGGTATGCCGAGGCCAGGGGGCCAGAGAGTATGTATTAGTGGTTTTGTGTGTGGTCATTTTTGTGGTTGGGTCTCGTGGGCCGTGAGGTTGCGTGTGTTTGTGGCGCGCCGTGTATGCACGGAGGGGAGGGGTGGAGGTGGGGGGTGAATGTTATCTTTTGTGCTGCGGTGAGCTGGACCGGTTCGCGTGGTCGAGGTTGTGTGCAGATAGCAACCGAACGTATGTGAGGGCGCTAGGACAACGAGCGTATGCGAGGCGTCAGGCATTTCTTTAGCCCCCCCAAGTTCTGTTTTACGCCTGAACCCGTCTGTCTTGATACCGAAAGAAGGCGACCACCATCGGTCCCCTTTTCAGGCCACTCATCCCGTGCGATCTAACCATGCTGCCCTCACCGATAGTTGTGGTGAGGAGGAATGTAATCGTTTAGGGTCCGTATTCTTTGGGTGTTGTGCGCGTCTCTCGACGTGGCGTGTTGAGTGTAGCAGGTGCCGGTCGACGCCAACAACCCGTCGCACAACCCATATGCGATCAACGCCGACCGGCAGCGTGTATGCTAGCAGGCACAATGGCTGCACGGAAACCAAAGAAACCTGTTGATGATTCAGGTTGGGGTAATCGCAGTAGTGTTTCTCCGCAGGCTGCGGTGTTTCGTTCTTGGAAACCGAAGAAGGGTTTGAGTTTGCCTGCTGATGAGTGGGACCGTCGTGTTGGTTGGCGTGATTCTGGGAAGCCGACGTTTCGCGCTAAGCCGTATGGTGGTTCTTTGTCTACGGGTGGGTCTGGTGATGGGTATAGTGAGGCGCGTAAGTCTTCGAAACGGAAACCGTTGTACTAAGTAATGGCTCGTCGTCCGAAGAATCCGATAAATGACATTGTGGATACGGTTGGCGGCTGGTTGGGTGGTCGTGGTCCTGGAACAAATCCGCAGGTGCAAGCTGCGATGGATGCGACGAGGGCTGTGGGGAAGGTGGTGGATACGGCTACTGGCGGGTTTGGTTCGGCGTTGATTTCTGATGCGCAGAGGATGGCTCAGTCTGGGTCGTCTACGCCGTCGGCGTTGTATAAGACGGCTGCGGTGAATCTTGGTGCTGCTGCTGCGGGTGTGGGGGCTGCGAAAGTTGTGGGCAAAGCGGCAAGTAAGGTCGTGGAGTCTGGTGTTCCCGCTCGTGTTGCGAATAAGGTGACTGGTCAGCAGGTGATTGTTCACGGCGGCAAGGTTCGTGGGTTGAGTCAGATTGACCCTCGCATCCCATCTAACTTCCCCGCAGGTAATCGTGCTGTTTATGGGATGAATCCAGAGTATACGATTCTTGCGCGGGGTATGCCAGAACCAACTCCGTCAAGGCCTTTGAAACTTGCCGAAATAGCCAACGAATACGCAGAGGGCGGTTCGGCTTATGTTGCAAAAGTTCCCAAAACTTCGATTACCAACCCCGCTTCGGTTGGTTCGAAAGCAAAAGTGGCGGTAATCCAATCCACTTCGCCTGCGAAAGTCGTAGCCGAGATTCCGCTTTCTGGCACTTCTGCCGCGCAACTCGCCAAACAGCAGCAAGCGATTCTTCGCGCAGCGAAACGCGCTGGGGCAAAGATTCCTAAATACAAGTAATGCCTGCTGGTCGTTCGGGGAGGCGGCAAATCCCGCCACAAGACGTAGCCCGCTACTGGCAATCCAGAGCATCAGGGATGTCTATACAGGATGCGGCGAAAATTGCTGGCATCCACCCCAACACTGCGTCACAGTGGGAAGCGAAACGACGTAAAGCTACTGCCGAAATCAAACTTGCTGAAGTAGAAGTCGGGCAGGTTCGCAAAAAGCAGGGTGGTGTGCAGAATGATGCGTGGAAACATGCGATGGACGTCGCAGATTTGCCGCCTGTTATCCCCTATGAGCGTCTTAGTCCCGAGGCGCAGCGTGGTTGGGATGATTTTGATTACTTCCGCCGACGATACTTGGGGCGGGTTCCTAGCCCGTGGCAGGTGGATGCTGCGTACAAGATTGTGCAAATGTTGGAATCACCGGAGAAAGAGTTCATTTGTATCAACTGTCCCCCAGGAGCAGGCAAGTCGACGCTGTTTCACGACTTTGCGTGTTGGATGATTGTACGGAATCGTAAGATTCGTGTGCTGATTGGTTCGGCTACGCAAACGTTGGCGAAGATGTACAGCCGTCGTATCAGGGAAACGTTGGAACGACCGTTTCCTCTTAGTCCTGATCCGATTCTTGTGGAGAAAGGGTTGGCACTCAACGCCGAAGGCTGCCTTTCTATTGACTATGGGCGTTTCAAACCGTCATCAAGTGGTGCGTTGTGGCGTGCCGAGGAGTTCATCGTCGAACAAGAAGACTTGTCGGGTTTGGATAACAAGGAACCTACGGTGTCGTCGTATGGTATTGACTCAGAGTTCATCGGTCATCGTGCCGACCTCTGTTTGTTCGACGACGTGGCAACCCCAGAGAACGCCAAAGAGTCCGTTGCTCGCGACAAACTTTTGGAACGGTGGGATACCGTCGCTGAGGCACGCGTCGACCCAGGCGGCTTGCTGGCTGTCATCGGGCAGCGTCTCGGGCCAGGTGATCTCTACGCCCACTGTTTGTCCAAAGTGACTTACGAGGAGGACCCTGACGCGTACGACGGGTCCGACGTCACCGACATTTCCGACGTCAAAGAACCAGAAAAAAAATCCAAGTACACCCACTTTATTTACAAGGCCTACTACGATGAACTCGACACCGGCAGGGAATCCCGTAAGACTACGGCACCACCATGGCCCAACGGACCGCTCCTCGACCCATACCGCTTGTCGTGGAAGGACCTCTCGTATCTGAAACATTCGACGCCTGCCAAGTTCCAAGTCATCTATCAGCAAGAAGACATGGCACAAGGCCAATATTTGATTGAACGCGTCTGGGCAACAGGCGGCATGGGCAACGACGGCGTACTGTACCCAGGGTGCATTGACGGTGACCGCAAAGCCGGCTACATCCCAGGCGGCCTAGAACCCCCAATCATCTCAATTGCATCCGTAGACCCCAGCCCAACAAACTTTTGGGCAGTCCAATGGTGGCTATTCCAACCCAACACCAACCTGCGCTACCTGATAGACGTTGAACGAACCAAGTTGACTGCTGAGGAGCTACTTGGTTTTGATACGTCCAGCCGACAGTACGGCGGCATAATGGAGGTTTGGCAGAACAGGTCGTTCGAGATGGGCTACCCGATCTCCCATTGGATTGTGGAAGTCAACGCTGCCCAACGCTTCCTGTTGGCTCACGACTTCGTTCGCAAGTGGCAAGCCCTCCACGGTGTCATGGTTGTTCCTCATACGACCTCCCGCAACAAACTAGACGAAAACCTAGGTGTCGAAGCACTACTGCCACCCCTGTGGAGAGCAGGGCAGGTACGGTTGCCGACGATGAGAGAAAACTGGAAGACGCTCGCGTTCATTGAGGAAATGTCCAGTTGGACTCGCAACAAAAAGAACGGAACCGACCTCGTAATGGCACACTGGTTCGCAGAACTCCACATGCCTCAACTCGGTCCGGTGAAGCGTCCACCACGCATGTGGCGCCCAACCTGGATATGATGTGTTATCCTGAGAACCACCATGCGTAAAAAAAGCACAACTGGGAAACCCAAGGGTTTGGACGATTATGGTCAGCCAGTTGATTTGAAAAAAAACGCTGCGTATTCATACATGCGAGCAAAATCGACGGCCTCATCTGTCCGTTCAGAGTTTGAAATGATTCGCAAACCAACAACGGCCGACCGTTACGAATACATGTCGACCATCAAAAGCAATGAGCGCAACGCGAGAGACATTCTACGCAATCAGACCACCGTGCGAAGTGGGGCAGGTTTTGGAAGTCGCACCAACAAAATTACTCAACCAATCGCTCTCCCTGCTGCAAAAAATAATCCCCTTGCTGGTCGCACCGTTGAAGGAGGAACCCGCTCCATGCTTGAAGGCATGAAGTCCTTTATGCGCGGAGGCGGTCTTCGTCGCGGGAGCATGTAACCCTTGCGCTCGCTAGACGAAATCGTTGAACTGTACCACCAGCGCCGACTGGCGGCTGGACCTGTACATGAGCAGATGCGTCGCGTACGCGACCTCGCCAACGGTGACGTCGTAGTACCACTCAACGAGTTGGACCGCAACGCCAAAACTAACGTCGCCAACCTGCTCGTGCAGGGCTTGGATCAGATGTCGATGCGTGTATCGTCAACGATGCCATCACCATTCTTCCCTCCAGTGAAGGAAGGTTCAGAGAACGCCAAGAAGTATGCGCGTATGCGCAAGAAAGCATTGCTGTCGTTCTGGGATGAGAACAAGATGCAGATGAAACTGCGTCGCCGCGCACGACACCTCCTCGCATACTCATCCTCCCCAGTCTTCATCAAACCAGACTTCGCCACCCTCACCCCAAAATGGGTCGTACGCAACCCGCTGGACACATTCGCTGCCCCAATGGAAGACGATGACGTCGTACCAGAAAACTGCATCTTCACTTCACGCGTCACCGCATCATGGCTTCTCAAAAACTATGGGCCACTCGTCTCAGACCAGTTACGTTTCGGTCGCGTTGACTCCGACTCCCGCTACACACTTCTCGAATACGTATGCGGAGACTCCATGCAACTCATCGTCTTGGGTGCTGAAGACAACCCTGAGCTGTCACAGTCTGAGCGTGCAGGTTTGGAAGCAATCCTTCTCGAAGCAATCCCGAATCGCACCGGTATGCCACTCGCAGTCGTACCACAACGCATCACTCTCGATAAACCACGCGGCCAATTCGACGGCGTACTCGGCATGTACTACACGCGTGCCCGTCTCCAAGCGTTGACTGAGATTGCTATTGAGCGTGGCATCTTCCCTGAAGAATATTTGGTTGCACGCCCAGGAGAAAACCCTGAGATTATGCAACTTGCCGACGGCAAAGCCGGCATCTTGGGTGTTGTCAAAGGTGGCGACATCCAGCAGTTGCAACTAAATCCTGGTTACAAAACCGACACAGCCCTCGACCGTTTGGAACGCCAAGAACGTCTTGAAGGCGCGATACCCGCAGAGTTCGGCGGAGAGTCCGCAACCAACATCCGAACCGGACGCCGAGGCGAAGCCGTTCTTTCTGCGACCGTGGATTACCGTGTACAAGAAGCACAAGAAACCTTCGCCAACTCGTTACTCCACGAAGATAAAATCGCCATCGCACTCGAAAAAGCGTATTGGGGTGAACAACCAAAAACATTCTTCTTGAGTGGTCGTACGACACAAGGCCAAGAGTCCTACACGCCGAACAAAGTGTGGCAAACCGACTTCCACTACGTCGCGTATTCGGCAGCAGGCTCGGACGTGAACTCGCTCATCATCGGACTCGGACAACGTTTGGGTGTCGGTTTGATGTCAAAAGAATCTGCTCGTGAAGCAGACCCGCTCATCTCCGATCCAGACCTGGAGCATGATCGCATCATCGCAGAAGGCGTCGAAGCCGCACTCCTGCAATCCATCCAACAGCAGGCAGCCAACCCTGAAGGCCCATACCAGCCAGACGACCTCGCCTACCTCACCCGCCTCGTCGTAGAACAAGACGTCCCACTATTCGACGCAGTTCGTCGCACCGATGAACGGGCACGTGAACGACAAGCACAAGCGATGCCGGCAGGCTCACCAGAAACCATGCCAGGACTAGCAATGCCAGGTATGGGCGCTGAAGCACCCGTAGCCGCACCCGCTGGCCCGCCACCGATCGAGGCACTACTCGCACAACTGGGGGCATAAATGAGCGACACTGCATACAACGAAGGTCCAGCAATGATGGCTGCCCGAGGCCAAACCTACGGCAAACGCCAAGAACAGATGCAAGCACAACAAGCAGTGCCGATGCGTCGTTCGCCAACAGAAACACAACAGTTTGCTCGTCCAATGCCGGCAGGTTCCCTGTTTGCACCAACTGGACGCCCACAAGAACCGATCACTGCTGGCGCACCATTCGGCCCTGGTCCAGGTCCAGCCGCAGCCGGCATCCCGATGATTACCCCACAACAACAAGCCGTCGACGAACTACGTCAGATTGCTGTCGCATACCAGTTGGATGATTTGTTGGATGCTGTTGATGCGTATGGAGACGAACTGTGAGATGGGAAGCGAACCTCGATCCGCTTTCTAATGACGTCTACCTGAAAAAAAATCAGGGGGCGCAACCACAACCAGCGTTGAGTCCTGATGTTGCAACGAATCTGACGCGAGTAAAACAGCGTGCAGGCTGGTTGACACCACAAACCCAGTTGGCGTTAGCGAAAGCAAACGCAACAGATGAAGTGATTGACGCTGCTGGTCGTTTGCAGGCGAAACAGATTGCTGAGGCGCAGGTTTCGCAGCCGCCTCGTGCTTTGCCGACACAGATTTATGACAACATCAAAGCTGTTTCACGTTGGGGTACCGCTGCACTCAACTTTCTGCCCGAATCCGTGCAAGGTGCTGCGGCTCAACTGTTTGACAAAAACGATGACATTGACGGCTGGTTTATTCAAACGTCGTTAGGAACGATGATTGAGAACCCCGAGTTGCGCGGCGAAGGATTCTTCCTCTCCGAAGAAGGGATGAAGAAGCAGGCTGAACGTGCCCGCCGTTATCGAGGCACCATCAACGGATCGGCATGGACAGTTGGACGTGGAGCCGCCAACCTTGTCAACCTACAACCGAACACGAAACCGTACAACATTTTGTCTGGCGTCCTTGATGCGATGGTCATGTTGAAAGCCGACCCGACAGGACCATTGACCAAGGCATACAAAGCTTTTACCGCGCCAAAATACATGGTGCCATTGTTGACAAAAGGCGCGTTGGCACAAGAAGCCGCAGCGTTGGCAGATGAAGCAGGTGTCGCTACCAACCTTGCCGGTGTCACCGTTGAAGGCAAAAAGTTCATTCGTTTCTGGAACGAGAACCCTCGCGCCAAACAACTCGTGGACTATCTCACCACCGAAACATCACCAGTCAAAATCTTGGAACGATTTGAAGGTCGTCTCGATAACGAAGTGGTCGCAGCGTTGGCTGATGCCCAAACCGGTGACGAAGTTATTGACGCATTGGCTGGCGGCTGGACAATGGAAGACGGCTCACTATTCCGTGACGTGCGCCGATACCAAAAGTCGGTCATTTCACCGTCACGCAGAATCGGTGAGATCGTGCAACGAATCCCGTTTGCTGACGGCATCCGCAAATCACGCTGGTTCCAAACGATGCCAGAGAACACCATCGTTATCAACGGCACCGACGAAGACAACCGCAAAGGCGCATTGAACATCATCCGTTTCCTGCGAGCTGCTGGAGTTGATGACGCCAAAGTTGAGGCAATCGGCGGCGAAGCAATCCGCAACCTTGCCCAAGGCACCACTGCCGCAGGCAAGAAACGCGTACTAGACACGTTCAACGGTGCTGTCCGAGCAGCTTTGACCGCGAACGGTATGGATGTTGAACTCGCTGATGACATGATAAAGAAAGCCAACGGCGGCATTGACAATCTGCGCCAATACATGCTGAACCGTCAAGGCATGAACACCGACAACAAGATGTATTCATTCGTTGCAAACAAGAACCTTGACTATTTGCCCACAGAAGAAATTGAATCGTTGATTGAGGCTTTGGGCAACCCGAAGAACTTGCAGATTAGCGGCCCAATGCAACTATCAGAGTTGCTAAATCGCGTCCATTTCCTGCCAGATGTACGACAAATCCGTAGAGCAACCAGCAACCCTTGGCTGTCCAGGTTGACGAAAGTACGTGGTGCGTCCAAGACAGCACTTCGAGAGTTCACTGTCATCAAACCCGAAATGAAAGACCAGTATGACCAAGCGGTAAGTCGTCTGTCTGCTATTGCTGACCAATATCCGAAGAAGTCCACGATGCCGCAAACGGTTGCGGAAGAAGTCGCATCACTACAAAAAACGGTGCAAGATGCTCGCACCGTAGTCCAGCGACGCGTCAACACCGGTGAACAACGTTTTGCTATTGAAGCGATAGATCGCATACAGAACGAAATATGGAAACCTTTGGCGCTCGCTACTGGTGGCTATGTGGTGCGAAACGGTTTTGATGCACAAGTACGTATGGCGTTCGCTGGATTGAACTCTGCGCTGACCCACCCATTCCAATATTTGATGCTCGTTTTGGGTCAGGCTGAGCGTCGCACCATTCAAGGCGCTGTCACCATCAGCTATGCGCAAACTGGTCGCAAAGCCCCTGTGGTCTGGAACCGTATCGTAAACGGCACGTCACGCCTCTTGGGTGGGGACAAACTGGAGATGATTGCGGAAGCCAACCTGTCAGAAATTGAACAGGCGATGCGCCAAAATCTGCGTTTCGGTATGCGCGAGCAAGGTTTGGATGCTGTCGGTGCAGCCGACCATTTGCAAAAAACTAATGCTTGGGCGCGAGCCAGCCGAGGTGACGTGAACGGGATGCAGTTCCACACCGATGGAGTGTTGAACAATGTTGCGTTGATACATGGCGATGAGTTGCAGCGTTTGGCTGCCGAACATCTTGCCGGTGGCGGAACCGAAGACGGCTTGGTTGCCCGACTGGTTGCCTACGCCAAATCAAAGAAAGAGATTCTTGACGACATTGAAGACATGTACTACGGCGGTGGTGAAGGTTTCACCGTTGTCAACCCCGATAATGCACAAACAGCCAAGGCGAAAGGTTTCGTTCCTTTCAACCAGATGCGCACAGACGACCTTGACATTTTCCTTGGTCAACACATGCGCCGCGTCGTACTGGGCAACGTTCAGGTTCAAACAGGCAATCTGCCAGACGTGCAGTTCATGGCCGCGTTCAACCAAATACCCCTTACCACCATCAAAAAAGGTGTTCACGTGCGTGTCCCCACGGTTGAACGTGCAGTTGGTGAACTGACAATTGTTGGTGGCGCAGGCAAAGACGATGGCATCCACCGCATAGGCAGCCTGGTACAGATTGGTGAAGACCGTGTAGGTGTCGTGACATCGTTCCGTGACGAAGAAGGTCGCGTCATCGTTGATGCGTTCGGTGACGGCGTTATTGAGTTTGAGGGCAAGAAGTTTGCGACTGTTGTGCCGGTAACTGGCGAAGTTGCTGCTGGCGCACAAGGTCAAGGCGTTGATGAGTCACGTCGAATCGTCCAAAGTTTGCCATTGTGGGACGAAACCACCAAGACTGGTTTGCCTGCGATTGTCAAGCGCGAAATCATGGAACGCAAAGAAGAAAAAAACGGCTTGACTGCAGCGTTTGACAGAAGCATCAACTGGTTCTTCAACGAGATTGCTGGCAAAGCATCCAACATTCTTGATCGTTCACCAACATTCCGCCAGTATTACGCCCAAATCATCGCTGAACAAGCCGACATGCTCAGCCCCGAAGAAGCAGAAAAACTCCTGAAGCAAATCAGCGACAACGCCAAAGCGTTAGGTATTGGTGAAGCCCAATATCTTGGTAGCAAAAAAACGTTGGAAGTATTGAAGGCATCCACGATGACTCGCGGTACTGCAACCGCAGAAGAACTTGACGAATATGCCCGTTTCATGGCGGTCCAACAAACCAAAGAACTTCTTTATGACGCATCCAACAAGTCGAACCTTGAAGACGCATTGCGAATCATCATGCCGTTCGCACCTGCTTGGCGTGAAGTATTGGGCACATATCTCGGCTTCCTGAAAGGTAACCCAGTCAACACTGTTCGTTCGTTCCAGCGCGTGTATTCGGGTGCGTTGGGTGCCGATTACGACAACGATGGTCGCGGATTCTTCTATCGTGACCCGACTACGAATCAGATGATGTTTGCGTTCCCTGGTTCTGGCACACTTGCCAAACTGTTGACTGGTATCAACGCGCCGTTGGAAGCTCCGGTGAAGCGTTTGTCGCAAGGTATCAACGCGTATCCGTCTCTTGGACCGATGATGCAGGTGGCCGCATCACAGTTGCCTGACGCCCCACAACTTGATGCCGTGAAAGACTTCCTGCTCCCCTACGGAGAAAAAGGCGTTGGGAGCGCGTTCAACCCAGTCCCCCAGTGGACCGACAAGTTCATTCAAGCCATACGTGCCGACACCGGCAAACTTGACAACGTATTCGGCAACACCTACATCGAAACCTTGCGAGCATTATCGGCATCAGGTGACTATGACTTGGATGACCCGAACTCAACGAACCAGTTGTACAAGGATGCGAAAGCCAAAGCCCGCATTTTGACGTTGATGCGCGCATCATCACAGTTCTTGGGACCAACCGCAGGAGCCACCGAGTTCGTCATCCCCACCAAAGAAGGTGACCAGTTCGTATCGGCACTCGTCAAAGAGTTCTACGATCTGCAAGCCAAAGACTATGACACCGCTGTACCGAAGTTCTTGGAACTGTACGGCGACGAAGTAACCCTCTACGTGGCATCCAAGACCCGTTCTTTGCAGGAAGGTTTAGAGGCGACCGCGGAGTTCTCCGATTGGGAACGCCAAAACGGTGACCTGTTAGCCCAATACGAGAACACTGCCGCCTATCTTGCGCCAGCAGGTTCAGAGTTCAACTTCACGGTTTGGCAACGCCAGTTGCAGCAAGGCAAACGTGAACGTCTCACCGACCGAGAAGTGGTCGCTATCGCCCAACAGCGCATCGGCTCAGCCAAATACCGTGCCGCACGCCGCCTCGTCGGACCATACCCGAACGAAGAACAGCAGAACATTCTGCGCACCTACCGCGAATACCTGCACAAACAGTACCCAGGTTTCCCACTAAAAGCCGAGTTCACTGTCGGCAAGTTTGAAAACGACGTTGAGGAACTACGCAACCTGGTGGCCGATCCTCGTGTTGCGGAGAATCCGACCGCCAAAGCTGTCAGCGAATACTTGGAGTATCTCGATCAGGCTGTGGGAACGTATGTGTCGCGTGGCGGTCAGCCGTCAGGTTTTGCTACTGCGAAGTCTGCGGCGCCTCTGAGGAGCGCTATGGCTAGTATTGGTGAAGCGTTGGCGCAACGGGAGCCTGGGTTCTCCCGCGTGTGGCAACGTTTATTGGCACAACAGGTCGAGGACTAATGGCAAACGGAGATAATCAGGACACTCAGCCGATAGATCAGGACTTTGCAGCCATGTTGCAGCAGGCTGCTGGTGCCAGCCAAACCAACAAACTACCTCTCGGCGCCAACTATCCTTACGCAACCCGCAAGGTTACTGGTATCGCACCAGGGTTGGAACAGATTGCGTTCCCTGACATTCGCCGTAGCGGATCAGTTGACCGCCCGATGCGTTACGGAGGCCATCTTCTCGTTGACCAAAACGGCAATATCGCCCGCACCCCATACGACCCAACCAAAGATGCTCGTGTTGAGTTGAGCAAAATTGCTGGTACTGCTGTTGGCGGTGCCGTGTTGAATCTGTTGGCGTCACGCGGTTTCTATGGCACCAACGGCAAACCTTCCGCAACAGCACTTGCCGGTACCCGTTTTGAGTCGAAAGATTTGCAAGCGATGGAAGACTTGTTGTATTACGCGAACTCGCGTGGTGTGACGTGGGAGCCGTTGTATGCGGAACTTACGGTGATGCCAGCAACGCAGGGTGTTGGTGGTGGTGCTGGTGTGCGTGTTACGTCTGCTGAGGATTTGGGTGTGTATTTGCGTGAGGAGTCGTTCCGTCAGTTGGGTCGCAATTTGACGAAGGCAGAGTTGCAGCAGGCTATTGCTGGTATTCAGAATCAGCAGCGTCAGCGTGCTGCTTCGTCGCAGGATTCTCCTTCGGTGCAGACTGCTGCACAGATGCAGGTTGCTGGTATTGACCCGAATCGTAGGGCTGCGATGCGTATTGGTCGGGCGCTTGAACTTCTTGTGGGTGGTGGCTGATGGCTGCACAGGACGAACTGAAGAAGGCGCAAGATGCGCTCAATGATCCAACCGTCAAGTCGTACACGTACAAAGGGAAAACTTATACGTTGACTCAGTTGCGTGACCAACTGATTCCTAGCCTGAAGAAAGAAATCGCGGCAGAGAAAAAAGCCGAACAGCAAGCTGGCACGATTCTTGCCAATACCCAAAACCAAATCAACCAAGCCAAATCACGGGTTGCAGACCTCAAAGAAATCAGGGACCGAAACCGGAACGCTTTCGCAAAAGGCAACATCAGTGAAAAAGAACTTGCCGCCTCAGAACAAAACTTGGCGCAAGCACAAGCAACATTGGATTCGTTGACCGGAACCACCACCCAGCCAACAGTGCTTCCTCCTAGCGGAACTCCTGGTCAGGTTGCTGCGGCTCGTACCCAGTTGCGTGCTGGGGAACGCGCCACCGTAGTTTCGGCACCAACGGGTGAAGTGACCACTGAACCTGTAACTGAACCAACTCCTGAACAGACGGGTGACACTGGCGGTGGCGGTGCAACTCCGCCAACGACCACAAAGAAAAAGAAGAAAGCGGTAGCTGGCACTGGTCCGATGGGTTTGACCGATGCGGTTCGAGCAGAACTGCGCACCCTATTCCCACAGTTTGCGGCCAGTTTCGATGGCGGCGAAGGCGAACAACAGTTCGTGGACTTCTTCGGTAGCGATGTCGTTTCTATCGTTGTCAAAGCAGCAACAGAGGATGCGTACGGTCAACTAGAAACCGAAGCAGAAGTTGGCGCTTTCCGTGCCGACGTGGAACGCACCGCGTACGGTCAGCGGACCAGCGAAGCCGAACAAGCATTTGATTTCAGCCCAGCAAAACAAGCCGAACTGATTCGCGTCAAAAAGAACGAGATAACCAAACAGTACGCCGATCTTCAGTTGGACACCGCACAACTTGATGCTGTTGCCCGTGACGCAGCCCGCAAAAACTGGTCTGGCGACGACCTCAAGTTCGGGGTCTACAACTACGCGTATGGTGCGAAACCGACTACTGCGATGCAGTCAGAGATTGCTGACCGTATCCGCAACGCTGGTCGAGCATACGGGTATGTCGTATCTGATGCCGAACTGAAAGCCGCATTGACGAACACCCCATACAACGGGATGATGGTTACCGAAGAATCTATTTTGCAGAAAGCGCAACGCACAGCAAAAGGCCAATACAGTCACCTCGCAGACCAGATAGATGCTGGTGTTTCTTTGGAAGACATCTTCTACAACTACAAGGCTTACGCTGCTCGCACTCTCGGGGTCGACCCGTCTGAGATTGACTGGGTGAATGATCCGAAGTGGGCTGAAGCGTTCGGCAGCAAGGACCAAGGCCAGTTGTCGTTGAATGACTGGTTGTTCAAAATCAAGTCAGATAAACGGTACGGCTATCAGTTCACGCCGCAGGCTGAGCAAGAGGTATCTAGCATTGTGTCTACTTTGGAGAAGGCTTTCGGGTTCCGTAAATGAGCAACGTACCACTTGGTCCTATCGAGCAGCCCGAGTTGCGTCGTTATCTTGATGAGGCGTTGGCTAACCAAACCCCAGAGCAGGCTGCTGCACTACGAGCAGCGTTGGGTGTGGAAGCAGAACGACCTGTCGAGCCAACTGCGCCACGAGAAACAGAAACGGAACGCATCGCCCGTTTGGACCGTGAACAGCGTGCAGCCGAGTTCGCTGCAACCCAAGCCGCTGAAGCAGCAGCCGCCCAGCAACGCCGTACCGACGCTTTCGCCCAACTACAAAAACTGCTCAACAGCTACGGTTTGGGCGCATTGGAAGGCAACGTCCGTGACGCCATTGCTCGCGGCATCACCGACGGAGACGCCATCTTGTTCCAGTTGCGTGACACCGAAACGTTCCGCACCCGTTTCAAAGCCAACGAAGCACGCGCCAAAAAGGGACTCCCCGAACTTGATCCAGCAACCTACATCGGCTTGGAAGAACAGTATCGAGAAACCCTACGCCGGAACCTCGGCCCTGAAATGTTCAGTGCCTACGACGAACCAGACGACTTCCGCAAACTCATCGAAGGTGACGTCTCCAACGCCGAACTTCAAGAACGAATCAACCAGGGATACCGTCTCGTAGCCGAAGCCGACCCAGAGGTAAAACGCCAGATGCAAAGCCTCTACAACGTCGGAGAACGCGAACTCGTCGGCTACTTCTTGGACCCAGCCAAAGGCGCCCCAGTCCTCACCCGCCAAGCCCAAGCCGCCCAAATCGCTGCCCGCGCCCGCGAACAAGCAGGTTTCCAGCTCGGTGTCACCACCGCAGAAGACCTGATTGCTCGCGGCTACACCCCATCCCAAGCCCAACAAGTGTTCCAACAGGTCGGTGAACTATCCGGCTTGTATAGCGAAATGACCGGCGAACAGATGCTCACCCAAGAACAAAAGGTTGGGGCAGCGTTCGGCTTCGACATCGCATCCCAACAAGAAATTGAACGCCGTCGCGCTCAACGCGTCGGAGAGTTCGCTGGCGGCGGATCATTCGCACGCACCACAGGAGCCACCTCCGGCACCGTTGAAACCGGTGCAGGCATGGCCCAATAGCACCCCCTTGACAAAAGTAGTCATACTGCTACTCTGGTAGTTGTCATATCAGACACAGCCACCAGGAACCTCCAACCTGGTGTGGGTAAAGGAGTGAGCCAATGTCCAATGTCCACGAGTTCGAAGACGACAATGTTGACGAGGCACCGAAAGACCCCGTGCGGGCACGGATGCGTCTACTGGAAAAGGAATCCGCAGAGCTGAAGAAACAGCTTGCGGAAGCCGAAGCAGTCAAACGCGAAATGGCTTTCATCAAAGCAGGAGTTCCAATGGATAATCCTGTTTCGAAGTATTTCGTAAAAGGCTACGACGGTGAAGTAACACCAGAGGCAATCCGGTTAGCAGCGGAGGAAGCAAATCTCATCGCGAAGGCAGCAGAGACGGCGCAAGCCAAATCTGAGGCTGATGCGTGGAGCCGTATTACGAAGGCTCAACGTGCCGGTGAGTCAAGTGATCCTGTGGTCGATTGGTCAACCAAAATCAACCAGGCTCGTAACGAGCAAGAGGTCATGCAGATTTTGGCTCAGGCAAGGCAAGAAGCAGAAAACATCTAGCCCACGGGCATAAACCTGTGGGAGAAAGAACCACAGGAAATGTCCAAGACACAACAGAGCAGCCTGCTCACAGACCAGGTTGCATTTGACAGGATTGCGTACTTCGCACTCCGCAGCGAACTTTTGTTCGACGCGGTTGCAGACGTGATGCCAGTCGCACAAGCAATGCCAGGATCATCGGTGAAGTTCACCATTTTCAATGACCTGAGCGAGAAGACCAGCACCTTGACTGAGGACACCGACGTGACCCCAGTTGTCATGGGTGACAGCCAAGTTGAAGTGACGTTGGATGAGTACGGCAATGCCGTGAACACCACCGCCAAGTTGCGTGGCACGTCGTTCCTTGACGTGGATGCGGCAGCCGCAAACCTCGTTGGTTACAACGCCGGTATCAGCATCGACGGAGTTATCCGTGACGTGCTTTCGGCTGGCACCAACGTGATCTACGGCGGTGGCGGAACCACCACCCCAACTGCTCGCAACAACATTGCGGCAGCAGACATCATCGAGGCAAACGACGTTCGCAAGATTGTCGCCGCCCTCCGCAAGGCCAACGCCGTTTCGTTCAACGGCATGTACATGGGTTACATTCACCCAGACGTGTCCTACGACCTTCGCCGTGAAACCGGTGTCGCGTCGTGGCGTGACCCGCACGTGTACAGCGACCCAGCCGGTATCTACAACGGCGAAATCGGAGCCTTCGAAGGTGTGCGTTTCATTGAGACGCCACGTGCGAAGATTTTCGAGAACGCCTCCAACGGCTCAGGCTCGACGGGCACCATTGACGCGTACTGCACCCACATCTGTGGACGTCAGGCACTCGCCAAGGCCCACTCGATCGTGGATGGCAACGGCGCGTTCCCACGCGTTGTGCGCGGTCCAGTGGTCGACGTGCTCCAGCGCTTCCAGCCAGTCGGCTGGTACTGGCTCGGCGGTTACGCACGATTCCGCGAGGCTTCACTGCGTCGCATTGAGTCGGCGTCCTCGCTCGGCGCGTAACTGAACTAACCAGTTCAGTCAACGATTGTGAGGGGTGGTTCGACGTTCCCCTGGTCGGCCACCCCTCCTTCGTTTTTTCTGCTATCATTTTGCGCGAGGTAACTGATGTCGATTTCTAACTACGCAGAGAACAAACTGCTCGATACCCTTCGCGCTCAATCGTTCTCGGTGAGCAACGTCTACGTGAAGCTGCACACCGGTGACCCTGGCGAAGCGGGCACGAGCAACGCAGCCACAGAGACAACCCGTGAGGAAGTCACGTTCTCTGCTGCATCGTCTGGTTCGATGGCGTCGTCTGCGACCGTTGAGTGGACGAATGTTTCCACCACGGAAACCTATTCGCATTTTTCGCTGTGGGATAACTCCACTGCTGGTAACTGTTTGTGGACTGGCGCGTTGTCGTCGTCTGCTGCGGTGACTGCTGGTGACACTTTTCAGATCACTTCGCTGACGCTGACATTGGATTGAGGTGAGGTAGCCAGATGGCTACTGGAGTCACCGATTTCAGTTTCGGGTTCACCGACTCTCCTGGGTTTCGAGAGTTTGAGGAAGTACCGAATTACACGTACCGCAAGGTCGTCTATTTCGCTTCTCCTTATAAGACGACGCAAGGTTTCTATCGCGGTCTAGTCGTCGTTGACCGTACTGCTTCAGCAGCAGGTACAGGGTCGTCAACTGCGCAACGTCTAGTTCTATCGCTGCGTACTGCGACAGGTTCAGGGTCAGGTGCATCATCGACTACTACGGTGCTGGTTGCCAAGCGCACGGCACTCGCCGCTGGTACGGGTACGCAGACTGCTGAGGGTGAGCGTGTCGTCCCACGCTCGGCTACTGCGAGTGGTCAAGGAACTACGGGTAGTGGTGCTGTCGGGTTGCATATCGCGCCACGTACAGCCACAGCCGCAGGCACAGGGGCTTCTAGCGCGTCTGGCGTGGTCACCCGCGCCTTCACCGCATCTGGCTCAGGTACGGGCACCCAGACCGCCACAGGGCTTCGTATCGTGCCACGCACCGCCACAGCCGCAGGCACAGGCACCCAGACGGCTGCAGGTGCGGTTACCCGTGCACGCATGGCAACCGCCTCGGGGACAGGTGCATCGAGCGTCAGCCAACTGCACATCGCACCACGCACCGCTACAGGCACCGGTGCAGGCGATTCGCTGGTCGCCAAACTCATTACCCGTTTCCGTACCGCCACAGCATCAGGTACGGGTGGCAGGGAGATTGTGTCTGCTCGTGTCGCACAACGCACCGCCACAGCTTCAGGCACCAGCAGCCAATCCACCACCACAGTCAAACTGCTGCTGTTCCGCCCACCCGCAACCACCGAGATTGCGCCAGCGGATCGCCACGACATGTCGATTGCGGGCCGCCTGTTCCGTTACGCCGAACCCACCTATGCCGGTAGCAACGTCTACAAACTGACTGATGGCTCCTACACGACGGTGGAGCAGAGGGACTATTCGTTGATTGCCAAGATTTATTACGGCGGCTCCCAGAACTTTGTGACCGCCGAGGAGAAAGCCGACCTGATTGCGGCAGGCTATGGTGATTACGTCTCGTGAGCATCTTTAGACCACCAACCGACGACTTCCTAGTGTTGGGTATCCCACCCAAGGAGTTCGATTCCCAGGAGGTACGACTGGCGTATTCGCTGTTCCGTCACTTTGATGCCGAACCTCGCGGTAGGAATGTGTTCCTACTCACCAACGGCACCTACACGGAGAACGAACCGAATGAGATTGCGACGATTGCCAAGGTGTATTGGGGTGGGACGGATAACGAAGTGTCGGCTGATGAGGTTGCTAGTCTTACTGCGGCAGGTTACGGCGCATACATTTCGTAGGGGAAAATGAAACACGCAGAAACACACCCAACACTTGACGTTGAAGGCTGTTTTGCTTGCCGTATCAGCCATGTGCGCATGTCCGGTGTTGCGATGCCGACACGCCACAACGTCCAACATTTGAACACCAAAGAGAAACAGCTTGACAAAGACTTGGATGCCTACAAACGCATCCGTAAAACGGGTGGGCAACCAACGAAGATTGACGGGTCAGCCAAACTAGAGAAGATCGCGGATTGAATCACCAATCTTGGTTGGGGTATCCGCACCCGCGTTACGGGTACGGTGCGATGTTCAAAGGGTTCATGGACCATGTGCCCAAGGATGTGACGTTGCACGAACATGCGAGCGTCATGGTGAACATGATGCAGCCATACCAAATCAAAACGTTCTACAAGAACCAGTGGCGAGCCTGTTTTACGATGTGGGAATCCACCCAACTCAACCAACGGTTCATTGACTGGATGAACGTCTACGACCAAATCATCGTCCCTTGCGACCATAACGTTGAGTTGTTTTCTCGGCATCACAAGAATGTGCATAAGGTTCCGTTGGGTGTGGACACGAAGATTTGGAAACCTAAACAGCGACCAGCGAACCCGAGGTTCAGGTTTCATGCTGGCGGGTCACAGTGGTTGCGTAAAGGGTTGGACATCGTGTTGGAGGCGTTCAAGTTGGCGGACATTGACGCCGAACTCCACCTCAAACCCAACCCTGAAGCACACGGCGTACCTGACCTCAAGTTGCCGAACAACGTCTTTATGCACCGAGGCTGGTTCACCGACCAAGAAACCATCGGCTACTTCCATCAAGCCGACTGCTACATCGCCGTCACAAGAGGCGAGGGTTTCGGGTTGATGCCGTTGCAGGCGATGGCGTGCGGTATCCCAACGATTCTCAATGACTCCTCGGGACAGAAAGGTTTCGCTCATCTCGCCCCATTCGTTCTGGGCCACAAGCCGTCACCGTCGATCTATGGTGGCGACTGGGATGAAACCGACCCACGAGAGTTGGCGGAGGCGATGCGCGAAATGTACGCCAACCACGACACCCATCTGGCGTGGGCGAAAGCCAAACTGCCCGAGGTTCGCAAATGGTCCTGGACATCGGCTGCCAGACAGCTCGCAGACACCCTCCCCGCAGGCACCCTGCTCACCGACCCCACAACCGAAACGGCTACCCTCTGGCATAACGTCACCTTGAAACGCAGCCTCCAATGCGACATCGCCGGCAAGACCTACAGGTTTGTGAGAGGGGAGCCATTGCGGGTACCTGAAGGGGTGCTTGACGTGCTGCTCGCATCAGGTTATGTTGATGCATATACAGTGGAGGTACGATGAAAAAGACCAAGGTACAAAAAGTTATGGGCGAATATAAGCGTGGAACGCTGAAGTCGTCATCAGGCAAAAAGGTAACCAAGCGCAAGCAGGCTGTTGCCATCGCATTGTCGGAGGCTCGCCGTGCAAAGAAAAAGTAAAAAGGCGTTCTGGGACAAAAAGAACCCGAACAAGAAATCTAAGCCGTTGAGTCCGAAGCAGAAGTCTGCTGCGAAGCGACGTGCCGCTGATGCGGGTCGCCCGTATCCGAATCTTGTTGACAACGCGTGGGCAAAACGTCAATGAAACGTCTTTCTGCTGCACAGAAGTATGCGCAACTCAAAAAGCAAACCGAGGGCGCTGGCATGACAGTCCGTGAAAAGGCGGGCAAGATTGTGGTGTCGCGTCGAAAGAAGAAGAAGCGTGGCTAAGACTCCGGCGTGGCAACGCAAAGAAGGCAAAGACCCGAAGGGTGGTTTGAACGCTAAGGGTCGTGCGTCTGCTAAGCGTCAGGGTATGAATCTGAAGCCGCCTGTGTCGGCTGCTCAGGCGAAACGGTCACCGAAAGCTGCTGCTCGACGCCGATCCTTTTGTGCCCGCATGGGTGGGATGCCTGGTCCGATGAAGGACAGCAAAGGTCGTCCGACGCGTAAGGCTTTGGCTTTGCGTAAATGGGACTGCTAGGATTCCTCGGGAGGTAACACCCATGAGCAAGTACAAGTCCAAGGCCGCCAAGATGCGTCACGAGAAGTCTGAGTCCAAGAAGGAACAGATGATGGAGTACGGCAAGATGAAGCGCGGCAAGAAGGGCAAGCGTAAGTAATGCCTCTCCCAAAGAACAAGAAGTCTTCCGTGAAGGGCGCTCCCGCTAAGGAGTATCGTCCTGCACCGAAAGCGAAGAAGGGTAAGCGTACTCGTAAGTCGTCTGCTAAAGCACAAGCAGGTTCGTTCCCAGGGTACGGTACCTACGGAGTAAGATGACGACAGTTGCGACGGTCCTGAACAGGGCTTCGCGGCAGATGTTGGCAGGGGTCGTTGAAGAACGCAACAAGTTGGCTGCAAGTCTCACGAGTGGTGACACGAGTGTTGTCACTTCTTACGATGTTGGCGGCCTTCGTACTGGTTCTGTATTCGAGGTCGGATCAGAACTTTTCTATGTTTGGGATTCGAACCCTGCGACGAAAACACTTACGGTCGAACGCGGTTATGCAGGCACGACTGCGACATCCCACGCTTCGGGAGCGATAGTAACGCTCAGCCCACGGTTCCCTCGGGCACAGATGTTGGATGCGTTGAACGCAGACCTTGATGATTTGTCTTCTACGGCGAACGGTTTGTTTCGTGTGGTGAGCGTCGATTTGACGTACAACGGTTCGGATCGCCAAATCAACATTACTGGGTCGGGAACGATTTTGGAGTTGTTGGATGTCCGTCTGCGTTATTTGGCTGACGACCATCCCGTGTTGAGTTACGTGCGTTTGCAGACTGGTTTGCCGACCTCCGATTTTGCGTCAGGGAACACGCTCGTGTTTGATGAGCCGGTGATGGCTGGCACGGTACGTGTGCGCTACAAAGCTCCTTTCACTCGTGCCAGTTCAGAGTCGTCGGATTTGACGACTGATTGTTTCTTGCCTGCGACGTGTGACGACATTGTGGAGATGGGTGTTGTGATGCGTTTGATGGCTGGCCGTGAAATCAAACGGAACTTTATTGAGTCGCAGGGGGATACTCGTCGCCCTGATGAGGTGCAGGCTGGTGCGGTTGCGAACTCGATTGCGAACATTCAACGGTTGCGTCGTGAGCGTGTTATCGCTGAGGCTGGGCGTTTGAAGGCGCAGTACCCAATCAAGTTTAGGAAGTAGCCGATGGCTACGCTGACGCGTTTCAAAGACGCTTTCAAACCTGCGTCAAGTTTCTACACCGGTACGGGTGCGACACAGCTCGTTCCTGATGTGTTCCCTATTGCGATCAACGGTCGCCCGTACATGTTGGATATGAAGGCGAATGAGTTTAGTCGCCAGTTTGATGCGCGTGTTCGTGATTCGGTTGACCAGTCAACGGAACCTGGCGAGTCGGCGTTGAACCCGCAGGGGTTGTGGCGTCGTTCGCAGTCATCGTGGCATTACGGTGCAGGGCAACAGTATTCGGATACGGCTGACGCTGAGGCGTACAGGTTCTATACAAGCAAGGGTGTGGACCCGTGGACGAAGGGCAGGCTTAGCCTGTTGAAGGATACGACGAACGTGTACCCAACTTCGAATACGAATCTGTATGCGGTGACTGCTGATGGTCGCCTCTATGGAACTGACGGACAGACCGTTAGATACACCAGTGATTTCGTGACGGTCACAACGGTGACAGGTACCCAGGCATCAAACTTGTATTCGATTACGTCTGACGGCTACAACGTGTTCTACTCGTACGCCAACGGCGACATCGACCAGACGAACGCTGGCATCTCTACTTCGTCGGCGTACATCACTGGTATTGAGGCTGGCGTGTTGTCGTATGTGCGAGGCCGTCTCATGGTCGCTGGGCAGGGTACCGATAAGCGCAAGATTTGGAACATCACCACCGCGGCAGGTTCATCAGCGAACAACCCGACTGCGCTCTACACGCATCCGAACACGAACTGGACGTGGGTCGGTTTTGCTGCTGGACAAACCCACATCTATGCCGCAGGCTACGCAGGCAATACGAGCATTATCTACAAGACGCAAATCCAAGCCGATGGCACAGCACTTGCCATCCCAACCGCAGCCGCCGAACTGCCCCTTGGAGAAATCGTCCAATCCATCTACGGCTACCTCGGCTACGTCATCATTGGTACGACCACAGGATTCCGTTTCTGCTCCACAGACACCGACGGCAACCTCACCGTCGGACCACTCGTACAAACAGGTGCAGCAGTCGGAGCGATGGCAGGCATCGGTCAATACGTCTACTTCTCATGGTCCAACTTTGACTCAACCTCCACAGGCATCGGACGCATGGACATCTCCGTATTCATCTCCCCAAACCAGCCGGCATACGCAACCGATTTGATGGCTACCGCACAAGGTACGGTGCAGTCAATCCACGAGTTCCAAAACAAGCCACTCTTCACCGTCTCAGGTGTCGGCGTGTTCACACCCCACGCCACCAACCTGGTCGCCTCCGGCTATCTACGATCAGGTATCTACCGTTGGGGTGTACCGGACGCCAAGTTCATCCCCAAACTCGACTTGCGTTGCTTGCCGTTGAAAGGTTCGGTCACCATGTCGGTGGCATCAGACGGCGGAGACTTCTTTGACTTCGCCACCCTGACTACGGCGAATGTGAAGGAAAAGACGTTTGACGGGTTGGAAGACAAGGTGTTCGAAGCCGAAATCAAAGTGACCCTCAACCGTGACGCCGTAACCAGCACCGGTCCAACCCTTACCCGTTGGATGGCTCGCGCCTATGCCGCCCCGCTACGATCCCAAATCTTCTCCGTGCCCCTCATCATGCACCACAAGCTGTCTATCAACGGACGGGAATACTGGCAGGATGTGGACCGTGAACTCGGCTATTTGCGTGACTTGGTGGAGAACCCTCGGGTGGTGACCTATCAGGAGAACGAAGAGACGTTTGCGGTGGTGGTTGAGAATGTGCAGATGCGGATAGCCCAGTTGGTGAACGCCCATCGGACGAACGATTTTGAGGGGACGGCTATTGTGGTTATGCGTAGTGTAAGATGATGAGCCGATGGCAGCAGTAACTCGTAGACAGTACAAGGGCGCAGCGGCGCAGACGACGATCACGAACGCTTTGGCGTCTGGTGACACGTCGGCTACGTTGGCGGCGACGACTGGTTGGCCTTCAACGGCTGGTGTTCCGTTCTTTGTTGTTATTAGTCCTGGGACTGCTTCTGAGGAGAAGTGTCGAGCCACGATTTCTGGTTCTGTGTTGACGTTGACTCGCGCACAGGACGATACGACTGCTCAGACTCATGCGTCGGGTGCGACAATCTATCCGGTGTTCACGGCGGATGATGCGGATGAGGCGAATCAGTTCACCTCAACGATGACGGCTCGTGGTGATTTGTTGACGATGAACTCGTCGGTGGACCCGACGCGTTTGGCTCTTGGCGCCAAGGGTGGCGTGTTGGCGTCGAACGGTTCTGATCCTGCGTGGTTGGCTGTTGGTGCGAATAATACTGTGTTGACGGCTGATTCGGCTGAGGTGACTGGGTTGAAGTGGGCGACGGCTCTTTCTTCTGGTGAGGATGACCAGATTGTTTTAGCAGTTCAGGTGTATAGTTAGGAGTCATTATGGCAACGTATAGCAAATTGGCTTTGCAGCCTGCAGGTACTACTGGTACTGGATTGGGTATCAAGGTTGCTGCGACGAGCGGCACTGGTACTGCGATTCATACTGCGTCGTCTACTGCTGCAACGATTGACGAAATCTGGTTGTATGCGGTGAACACTTCTGCTTCGTCGGTGAAGTTGACTGTTCAGTGGGGTGGTACGACTGCTGTTGACAACGAGATCGAGCTGACGGTGTTGCCGGAGGCTGGTCTTGTGACGGTTGTTCCTGGTTTGTTGTTGCAGGGTAATGCGACTGCTCGTGTTGTGCGTGCGTTTGCTGGTACTGCTGATGTTGTTGTGCTGTACGGTTTTGTGAACCGTATCGCTTAGGGGTAGCGGATGGGCACGGCTCGCCGTCAACTTGGGTATGTGTCGTCGCAGTCGTCTCAGGTTGTGCCGACGATGGCTTTCCTGAGTGTTGAATATTTGCTTGTCGGCGGCGGTGCAGGCGCTGGCACTGGTGCAACGTCAGTTGACGGTGGCGGTGGCGGTGGCGCTGGCGGCTTTGTAACAGGCACAGGCATCATCGGCAAGACCACCTACACAGTCAAGGTTGGTGCTGGCGGAGCGTCATACCTTTCAGGCAGTGCTTCCGCCTTTCTAAATGGCGCCAACGGTGGTGGTGCTGGAGGCAGTCGTGATGGGGGCGGACAACCGGGTGCTTCTGGCGGCGGTCGTGGTGGAGACAACATCGGCGCAGCGGCTACAGGTATTTCTGGAGAAGGCAATAATGGCGGCCTTTCTACTGGTAACGCAGGCGGCGGCGGTGGCGGTGCTGGCTCTGTCGGCGGTGATGCCTCTGGTGGCACTGGTGGTGCTGGCGGTAGTGCTTCAAGCAATAGTTACACAGGCAGTGCTATTTCGTACTCTGGCGGTGGCGGCGGAGGAGGTTCCTCTGCTGGCGGTACAGGCGGAACCAATGCTGGTAACGGTGCTACTGGAGGTACTGCTGGCGGTAATGGAACAGCAAACCGTGGAGGCGGTGGTGGTGGTACAGCAACAGGTACACCCGGCAATGGCGGTTCTGGTCGCGTCGTCGTGCGTTGGCTCACCGCAACAGCAACAGGACTAGGTCTTACCTTCTCAACGACAGGCACGACAACGAACGGAACTGACGGTTCCTACACTTGGTATGCGTGGGATTCCACAGGAACTTTGGTGGTTTCGTAATGGCACATTTCGCAAAAGTAGAAAACTGTATCGTTCGAGAAGTTATCGTCGTCGGCAACGGTGACGCCCCAACAGAGGCCGCAGGCAAAGCGTTCATCGCAAGCATCGGTCTTGCTGGCGAGTGGGTGCAAACGTCGTACAACGGTAACCCTGTTGAGGGTGCGGACCGTGGGAAGTTTGCTGGTATTGGTGATGTGTGGGATGGGTCTAAGTTTGTTAGTGAGGTAGCAGAGTGACGCGTTCTTATTTGGGTTATGTCTCATCGCAGACAACTAGCCTCGTTGCAGCGGCAAGTATTCCATCAACTGCCGAATGGCTTGTTGTTGGTGGTGGTGGTGGCGGTGGTGGCTCGTCCAATTCAACTGGTGCTGGTGGCGGTGGTGGCGCAGGTGGATACAGAAACGGCGTATCGGGTGAGACTTCTGGTGGTGGTGCATCTGCTGAATCTGCAATAAGTATCACCAGTAGTGTTGTCTACACAATTACAGTTGGTGCTGGCGGTGCGGCTGGTTCTGCAACCAATAAAGGAACAGTCGGTTCTAGTAGTTCTATTTCTGGAACGGGTTTGACAACTATCACTTCAACTGGTGGCGGTGCTGGCGGCGGAACTGACTCGGGTGATGGTGATGCTGGCGGAAACGGTGGCTCTGGCGGTGGTGGTGGTACTCAGGGTGGTGCAGCGGGTACTGGCACAGCAAATCAGGGATACGGTGGTGGTGCAGGGTCGGGTACAAATAGTGGTGGTGGTGGCGGTGCTAGTGCTGTTGGTGTTGGTGGCGGTTCGACGCCAACTGGCGGAAACGGTGTTTCGTCAAGCATAACTGGTTCTGCGGTAACTCGTGCAGGTGGAGGTGGTGGTGCGTTGAATGCAACTTCAACCGCTGCTGCTGGGGGGTCGGGTGGCGGTGGCGCAGGCGGTTCAACATCAACAAGCAATATTGGAACAGCAGGAACCATCAACACAGGTGGTGGTGGTGGTGCTGGAAACAATAACGGTGTGACGTCTCCTGGATTTGCTGGTGGTGCAGGTGGTTCTGGTGTCGTAATTTTGCGTGTGCCCATTGCATCAAAATTTCCAACCACTCTGACTGGTGGTGGAGCAACGCAAACTTCGACGCACTGGATTTTCACGTTTCTAACTTCTGGAACTATCGGATGGTCGTGACATGGCTTACTTCGCAGAACTAGACAACACCAACACGGTGCTTCGTGTTATCAGCATCAGCAACGATGTGTGCGGTGAACCGACACTTGGCTTCCCTGATACGGAGGCGGCTGGTCGTGCGTTCATTGCCAACACGTTGAAACTTGGCGGCACCTGGAAGCAAACGTCTTTCAACGCAAACTTCCGTGGCAAGTACGCTGGCATCGGTGACCTCTACGACCCAGCACTAGACATCTTCACATCACCACCTGTTGAGGATGCGCCCGAATAACAGCCTTCGATGGCTGATATTTCTCCCAGCAGCAATCCTCGCGCTCGCTGCCCCAGCCAAAGCCGACGCACAACCAGGACTCAACGCCGTTGGCTACACCTACCAGCCGACAGGCATCCCCCTCCGCGTAGACGACCTCTACCCAACCTGCGGGTCAGAAACAGAAAACAACATCAACCGCAACTTCAACGGCGAACCATTCCAAAACTGCGGATACGACCTCTTCATGGTTCACTACACAGGATTCATCACCCTCCCCGAACATGAGACGATTCAGTTCATGGTCGCAGCCGACGACGGCGGCACCATACAAATCGCAAACACCGAGTTCGGCACATGGAACGTGAAAAGCTGCCAATGGAGCCAGCAGATCACATTGGAGCTTGGCGCCGGCACATATCCGCTAGACGGCTGGTTCTTCGAATTGGGTGGCGGAACCTGCTACATGCTTGCTTGGAACATTGACAACGAAGGCTGGGCCATCGTCCCTGATGACGCGTTTACTCAAACCTCCACCCCACCAACCACCACAACGACGGTGCCTGAGACAACCGTTCCTGAGACGACTGTTCCTGAGACGACGTTGCCAGAGACAACTACGACTGAGCCTGTTACCACGACTACAGAGTTGGTTACGACAACTACCGAACAAACCACCACCACTACGACGACGACTGTTTATGTGCCGCCAGCAACCACCACCACAGAACCCGAACCCGAGCCAGAACCCGAGCCAGAAACTACAACGACTACGGAACCTGTCGAGGAGGAAGAGCCTCCCCTTGACAGCACGCCTCCTCAGCCAGAAGACGACGAGCCACAGGACTCAACGCCTCAGACTCCTCCGAC
>Ga0315909_10000898_pt1 | contig 39797 bp, 57 predicted proteins | sample LakEriMetagenome_11_FD_203527 | JGI IMG/M metagenome (GOLD analysis project Ga0315909, IMG submission 203527) | Freshwater fungal communities from buoy surface, Lake Erie, Ohio, United States - Buoy 2 MA125 | ecosystem: Environmental > Aquatic > Freshwater > Lake | place: USA: Lake Erie, Ohio... | reverse complement strand
TTAACCGCTTCGCCCAATGCAATAGTTGCTCCAACCGATGGCAATGCAGCAACAGCAATATATCTGTTTTACAATACAAGAACCACACCAGTTGGGTATTACTTTAATGGAAATTCATATACATCAACTACAAATTATGGAACAGAAATAGATGCACCAGGACCAGGCGGTGGCAATGGTAATACTCAGTACGCAAGAGGAATTAATGGAAACCAGATAACCCTTATCATGGGTAATGGTGGATATAGATACGCAACAATCAACGCATAAGGAGAAATCATGGCAATATTTACAGTAAGAATGACAGAAGAAAATGGTAATCCTATCGCGTGGATTGACCGCGAAGGACAGATTTGCATCATGCAACCACATGCACCAGAGCAGGCAGCTGGTTCTGTATGGGATTCATATGATGCAGCATTAGCTTGGGCTAATACACATGCACAAGAAATGGAAACTCGTGAAGCAGAGGCTCTTGCTGCGGTAACAGCCAAGCAGGAAGCAAAGGCATCAGCACTTGCAAAGCTTGCAGCACTAGGGTTAACCCAAGAGGAGATTGAAGCACTATGATTAAGTTATCTAAGAAGCAAGTATCAGCAATTAAGTCATACCTACGTGCAGTGCTTGCATCTGCAATCGTACTTGGTATTGCATTGCTAACAGACCTAGCTCCACAGTACGCCGTACTTATCGGTGCAGTTGCTGCACCTCTTGCCAAGTGGGCAGATAAGAATGAGGCAGAGTTCGGAATCGGGTCTAAAGAATAATGTCTACCAACGAATGGGCTGGTATCGCTGTTGCGGTTACCACAATAATTGCCAGTTTTGCTGGTGCTGTTCGTTGGTTGGTTAAGCATTACCTTGCTGAACTCAAGCCGAATTCTGGCTCAAGTATGCGTGACTCACTCGACAGATTAGAACGCAGAGTCGACGAACTATTTACAATTATAGCGGGGAAGTAATGAGCCTACTAGATATAGCTAAAGCAGAGATTGGTACTATTGAAGTACCAGTTAACAAGACTAAGTATGGCAAGTGGTATGGCTTGAATGGTCAACCATGGTGCGCCATGTTTGTTTCATGGTGTTTCAACGAAGCTGGTCTATCTAAGTCTATTGCTGCACAAACACCAAAAGGATTTGCATCTTGCGATGCAGGGCTTAAGTGGTTTGCTAAGAAGAATAAACTTGTACCAGTTGGTCAAGCACAACCTGGAGACATTGTCTTCTTTCAGTTTGATGAAGATGCACAGGCAGACCACGTAGGGATTGTTACTTACAACAACAGATTAACAAAGAACCTCAACTGCATTGAGGGAAATACATCCAGCGGTAACGCTGGCAGCCAGTCCAATGGCGACGGCGTATATAAAAGAAAGCGTTCATACTCGCTGGTAATGGCAGTAGCTCGTCCATAGTATAAGGAGTAAGCGTGGCAACAAATAACAAAGCACTTGTTGGTGACCTTCCGATTATCCTTAGCCAGTCGATTCCGACTGCGCTTGTAAAGTATAAGAGAGAAGACTTTGCAGCAAGCTATGCTATTGGTAATACTCCATGGCTATCTGCAGCCAATGACCAGAACCGTATTAGTCGTATCACGACTACATACCAGAAGGAACGTATCGACCAGGGTTCATCCGCTGGCGAAAACTCTTTGTCTAACTGGTGGCTTCGGTCTGCTACATCATGGCATCATGGTGCTGGCGAACGTTACTACGATGCTGAAGCATCAGACTTGTTTAGATTCTATGAGTCAAGCAACATAGATGTATGGACACAGGGCGAACTCAAACTTCTTAAGAAGACAACCAACGTTAGTACGGCATCGGTTAACAGCCCCGCTACGGTAACAGGTGGAACATTCTATACATCTGGAAACAACGTATTCTTTTTTAACCAGTCAACTTCAACCAGCACATCAACCAGTTTACCTGGTGGTGCTGTAGCACAGAAGATTACATCCGACGGCGCTGTTGGAATTGTTGGCGCAAGCGACGGTATCTACGTCGTTACAACAGCTATGGCTGTCAGTAAGATTTGGAGCAAGCCAAGTTCAAATACAACATGGACTGTTCAAGCAATTGGTTATGTCAAAGATAGAATCGTCGTCGGTGTCCAATTAGATTCTGGCGAAGCCAACACATACGAACTGAGTAGAAACCCATCATCGCCACCTAAGACAGTAAGCACAACAGAACTTAGATATTCATTCCCTAACACAACATTAAATTATGTTTCAATTGCAGAGTTAAACTCTTCAATCATTGTTGGCTATACGGTTGGTATCTATTCAAGAATCCATAGCCATGCTCTCGATGAGGCATCACCATTGGCAGCAATCAAAGAACCAATTGTTGTAGCCGAACTGCCACGTGGTGAAACCCTTAACCAGTTTAGAACCTACCTTAATGAGTATGTTGTACTGGCAACTAGCTCTGGTCTTCGTATTGGTACACAATCAACTGATGGGTTGGGGTTTACATATGGACCACTTACTATCAACACGGAAGTAAAAGACGTAGCGTTTAATGATTCGTATGTATATGCCACACGTTCCTATAACAATACCGCTGGTCTATGGCGTATTGATTTAGGTACACCCCTTGGCAGTAGTTATGCATATGCATCCGACTTGTCTATAACTTCTGGGTCTGCAACTGGCGTTGCATTTATTGGAACATCTGGTCGTAAGTTTATTACCGCTACCTCTGGAGTATGGACTGAATCAGCAACAGAGCTAGAACAAACTGGATTCTTAAAATCTGGCTGGATTCGTTGGGGTACAGCAGAAAAGAAGCAGCCAGTATCAATTGCTATTCGTGCAACAGGTACAGGTGGAACAGTTAACTTTACGGTTGAAGACCAAGAAAGTCGCTCATCTGGTATTGGTGCTGTCCCGCTGACAGGGTCTAACGACGTGCAGTTATCTGCTGCGTTGCAGCCAGCCGACCACTTTGAAATTACAGTAACTCTTAACCGCAGTACCAGTAGTGCAACAGTTGGACCAACACTAGAAGAGTGGCAGTGTCGTGCATTGCCAGCACCTCTACGTTCAAGAACCATTACGGTTCCACTGTTGTGCTACGAAGAAGAGCGTGACTCTAATGGAGTCACTCGTGTCTCATCACCAGCAGAAAGAGTCAAGTATCTAGAACGTATTGAGCAGAACGGTGGAGCAGTATTGTTCCAAGACTTCTCATGGGAAGAAGAACGTGTATGCACTATTCGTGCTATTCAGTTTGAGCAGAACTCGCCACCACCATTTGCCAGTGGCTTTGGTGGAATTGTTACCGTTCAATTGCAGACAATTGATACGGAGCAGGCGATTCAGTAATGGAACAGAACAAGTTAATATCACTAGTATCACCAGGTGAAAGAAGTGAGTTAGTCAATAAGGTCAGGCTAGCTCTTAATGTTGCTGGCGATGATGTGTTGGATGCTCCTCTAGCCGAAGTGCTTAAGGGTTTGCAGCACCAGCTTTCCATCCCAGCAGTCGGGTGCATCAATATAGCCACGCTGGATGCGCTCGCAGTTGCTCCACCAGAATGGTAGGGCGAGAAGAGAGGGGGAATCAGAAATGGTTCCCCCTCTTTTTTTATTTTCCAAGGGTTTACCACGGCTTGCCATCAGGCAAGCCTTTCCCGCCCACCACCCCTCAACCCTATCAGATTATTGGTAATAATCTTTGGCGTGTCGTTGCTCGGTTTATCCTGACCGTTTGGTACAATTGTCGGCATGAATCAACTTCCTCCTCATCGGTCTTACAGTCAGCTTACAACGTGGCAGTCCTGCCCTCAGAAATACTTCCTGAGTAAAGTAGCCATGGTTCCAGAGAAGCCAGCAGTATACCTGGCTGCAGGGTCTGCAGTCCACAGTATGATTGAGTGGTTGAATCATGAGTTCTACAAGCAGCAGCAGGCGAATGATTGACCAACGCGGTATACCCAGTAATGAGTGTATCAATTGCGGTAGCAATGTCCAAGTAGTTCGTGCTATATTTCAAGACTACGAATTGGTTATGTGGTTTACTGATAGCTTCTGCGGTACTTGTGGTTCTCCTATGACAACCCCAACACCAGTGGACCACCCAGAATATGTGAAGCCACACTACCCAGAGGAAGAAGACGATGAGTTTAACTGAGAAGTGGCTAGAAGTATTTAATGATGAAGTAAAATCTGTAGAGGAACAATCAGGTATTCCATCGGCGGAGTGGAAGACAGCTGGTCGCAAGACCGCTGCTCGACCAGATGGAGAAGACCTATCGTTCTGGCAAAGCGATGGGCTCAAGCAGGTTGAGGCGTACCAGAAATGGTACGAGCAATCTGGTTGGAAAATTGCCACAATGCCTGACGGTCGTCCTGGAATCGAGTGGTCAGCAGATGTACATTTCGGAGGTACACCTGTTCGATTTATTGTAGATGCCATCTATCAAGTAGGGGAAGACTTGGTAATCGTGGACTACAAGACTGGTTCCAGGACACCGTTCGGTGTAATCCAGAATGGCTTGTATGCCAGTGGTATTGAAAAGATTTTTGGAGTACGTCCTAAGTGGGGCGCATTCTTTATGACTCGCAAAGGCGAGCTTGATGATTTGGTTGACCTGTCTCACCTCAGCATAGAATATTATGAACATGCATTTGCATCTATGAATCATGGTGTACTCAACGGTTGGTTCCCAACATTTGTTGGAGAAAACTGTAAGATGTGTAGCTACATGGACAAGTGTCCAGCATGGGGCTCAAAAGATTTCCCATTACAAATACCAACAACAGGGAAAGAAAAGGAGAGAAAGTAGATGACTGAATCTATGTTCTCGTATACAGGTAAGTTGAATTCAACTGACCTATTTACCGTCCGAGGTAATAGCGTTAGTGAATTCAGAGCTAACCTAAACGCAGCAGTCGAAGCAATCGCTGAGGCTGTGCAACTACAAGCATCACTCGCTGGTCGAGTTGCTGCACCTGCAGGAAATGCATACACACCTAACGCTGACCAAGCAATCCAGATGTTGCAGGATGCGGGTCTTAACCCACAGCCTGTAGTCGCTGGCACAACCCCACAATCAATCGAGGTTGTCAAAGATAAGTACGGTAACGAATGGACATATGGACATCCAGATGCGCCAGACCTACCAGACGGACGTGGCAAGTACGCCAAGAAGAAGGGCGTATCGAAGGCAGGCAAGGCTTACGTTGGTTGGTTTGACCCAGCCAAGGGACCGAAGCCTTTCAAGCCAGGCGTTACTGAAGCCGAAACTATTTGGGCTAAGTAATCATGCGTAGCCTATTGCAAGTAGTGGGTGTCGAATCACCAGCTGGTATTCAGTTACCAGAAATCCTACCTCAACTCACCGCCAGTCAAGTTACCTTTCGTCAAGCGCAATTGCATTTGATTGCTGGTCAACCAGGCGGAGGAAAGACACTACTTGCATTATGGTACGCGATTACATCTAAGGTTCCATCGCTCTACATATCAGCAGACTCTGACTCCAGAACAATTGCAACTCGTGCAGGTGCAATCATTATGGATAAGGAAGTCGCTAACGTAGAGAAGTTGATGGATACAGATGCGAGTGTTCTTCTTGAGGATGCTCTTGCTGACGGCGCGAGCCATGTTCGATTCGCCTTCGACCCAGCACCTTCTCTTCAAGATATCGAAGAGGAGATAGAAGCGTGGATTGAATTGCATGGCTCCGCCCCAGCAGCAGTATATGTAGATAACTTAATGAACGTCGCTGCAGCTAGCGACAATGAGTGGACTGCATTGCGTGATGCAATGTCAGCGTTTCACTATATGGCACGTGAGTATGAGTCAGCATTTATTGTGCTACACCATGTGTCCGAGAATGAAAGAATGTCTAAGCCAAACTATCCAGCACCACGCAAAGCGTTGATGGGTAAGGTTGCTGCTCTACCTGAATTGGTATTGAGCGTAGCGTTAGACAGTGGGGCAAACGCTTATCGCGTTGCCGTTGTTAAGAATCGTCATGGCAAGGCTGACCCTAATGCAGAGGAGTATGTAACACTGGCAGCAGAGGCTAGCAAGATGGCTCTCTATAATTCCTCAGCGGAGCTGTTCCGTCAAAGGACATTAAGTCAGTGGCAGTAGGCAACTCCGACTTTGATTTAGATTTTAGTTACGGTCATGAAGGCGAGCAGTTAGTAGAGCAGTTACTTACTAACGGCAAGACGGTAGAAGTTAAACGCGACCGCAAGTGGCACTCCACTGGTAACGTGTATGTAGAAGTTGAATGCTGGTATAGACGAAGCGAATCATGGGAACCATCAGGTGTGATGGTAAGCAAGGCAGATTACTGGGCATTCGTGTTAGAACATGCAGTGCTTATGATTCCAACTGGGCATGTGCTACATGCCATCCGTACATACGGCAGAGAAATTACTTGTGAGATTCCGCCCAATAGAAGTAAGGGCTACTTAATTACTGTAGATGATTTAATGAAAGCGACAAAGGAACTAATGCATGTATAAGATATACGGTGCGTACATAAAGTATAAAGTAATGAGGAAGCTTGGTGTTTCAAGGAGAAAGTCCTTGCGACATATTGTAGTTACTGACAGAGTTACGCTAGATTACTGGAAGAAAGTGTACAGTCAAATTACTAAACCATAAGGAGTAGCTTATGAATATGCCAGACTTATCCAAAGGTCTTTGTCGAGAAGTTGGTACAGAATTTTTTTACCCAGATTCTGAGAACGATAGCGATACATCTATATATGCTTTTGGTAAGAAGATTTGTTCTGGCTGTGAAGTAAAGCAGGCTTGCCTTGATTGGGCTGTTAAACACGAAGGTTATGGTTTGTGGGGTGGTACTACCCCGCGTGATAGAATGGCTATCCGTCGTACTCTTAATATAAAACTAGAGTCTATTATCCCAGGAGAATATGCATGACAACTAAAACATTTAAGTTCAAATTTACAATTGCGTATGGAAAGATATCTGGCTTTGGTTTGGGAATTAACATCAGTAAGTGGTGGACAACCATTGACCTTGGCTTCTGGTATATCGGAATCGAATACTAATGACAACTGCAGCTAAACGAAAAGGTTCACAGTACGAACGCGACGTAGTCAAATGGCTACGCCAGATGGGATACCCATGCGCTGAACGTGCATATGGTGCAGGTAGGCACGACGATGTCGGTGATATCGATGGCATCAATGGTGTAGTTATAGAATGCAAGAATGAAAAAGCAATTAGGATTCCTCAATACCTTCGGGAACTTGAGGATGAGATGACACACGCGGATGCGGAAACAGGTGTTGTCTTAATTAAGAAGCGTGGCACTTCTAATATCTCAGAGTCGTATGCAGTAATGCCTGCGGAACTCTGGGTCAATCTGCTAAAACAGGCAGGTTACAATGGACATCAGTGAGAAAGTGACAGTTACTCACAAAATGAAAAGAGGTAACTATGCGGTTAATGTTAACGATGAGCTTGGCGATGGCGATGGTGCTTGCATCACCAGCCGAAGCCAAGTCACCATTACTTACACAAGAAGTTCTTATGTCCAAGATGGACAAGGAAACGAAAGTGGAGTATGCGATAGCTCAGTTCGTAACCGACAGCAAGGAACGACTATGCGCCAAGCGCATAGCCTACAAGGAGAGCCGATACAACGAGGACTCACTCAACAAAAAGAGTGGGGCTCGTGGAACTTGGCAGTTACTGTGGGCTCAACCAGGTTGGTCGTTACTGAAACAAACACAGGAGGCACACGACTATGTGCTTCACAGATACGACACTTGGTGCGGAGCGTACAGGTTCCATCAGGAAAGGAATTGGTATTAGAAAATGAATCAGTCTGAGTTCCTTGAAGCAGTCTTTAATCATTACGGATTGACCTTGCCACTTGGCGGGGAGAAATCAATCCTGTGTCCTGTACATGATGACTCACGTAAGTCTGCTTCGGTCAACTCAGACAAGGGACTCTGGGTATGTTATGCGTGTAACGCAAGTGGTTCTGGTATACAGATAATCATGGGTCGTGAAAACTTAACATACCCAGAGGCTCGTTCATGGGCAGAGAAGAACATTGGTAAGGAGTCCAAGCAATCTGCACCATCACGTGGACGTAAGAAGTCAAGCGGACGTTGGACTCCACCTAGATTGCGAGTTGGCTAATGACAACTATCGTTGGTATCCAACAAGACAATGGCTGCATGTTAGTGGCTGACTCGCGTACAACTGCTGGCAATAGACCATACTCTCATCCAACAGTTACTAAGATTAATAAGCGTGGCAAGTGGCTTATCGCTGGCGCTGGTGATGTGCAACCATGTGATGTAGTGCAGCATGTGTGGAAACCACCAACCATTCCAGCTAACATTAAAGATGAATATCATTTCATGATTACAACTGTGGCTCCGAGCATCAGGGAATGCATCAAAGAGTCTGGCTATGTGCCAGACAAAGATGATGCCGATGCTGGATTCGAATTACTATTAGCTATCAACGGAACCATCTACCAAGTAGATGATTCCTACTCTGTATATCTGCGTGATGATGGGCTGTATGGCATAGGGTCTGGTTCATCGTGGGCATTAGGCGCACTGGCAGTAGGTGCAACTTGGAAGCAAGCAATGCAGACGGCAGCAAAGAACGATGTGTATACTGCTCCCCCATTCATAGTGCATAGGCAGGAAAAGAAATGAGAACAAACCCCAAGCTCATTGAACTTTGGACACGAGCAGCAAAGACTTATCATGAATCATTAGCTGGTTCACCAGCCGAGGCATACCTTGAGAAGCGTGGCATCTTAGATGGTGCTGAAAGATTCCAACTTGGTTACGTGGCAGAACCAGTAGCAGGTCATGAAGACAGACTCAAGCATCACCTATCCATCCCCTATCTAACAGAGGCTGGTGTAGTTGGGTTTAAGTTTCGTCGCATTGATGATGGCGACCCAAAGTACATGATACCTACAGGACAGAAGCATCACCTGTATAACGTAGGTGCGATACTACATGCAGTGAGGGAGGTGTTAATAGTTGAAGGAGAAATTGATGCAATATCTGCAACTCTTGCTGGTCATCCTGCTGTCGCTGTTGCTGGCGTTAACGCTTGGAAGCCTTATTTCTCACGTTGTTTTGATGGTATAGGCAGAGTAATCATTGCCACTGACAATGATGTAAAGGAAGATGGGTCTAACCCAGGGCAGGACTTAGCCCGACGATTGCAGGATGCAATCCCTCAAGCAATCCGCGTGTCGCTACCGCCTGATAGCGACATCAATAGTATAATTGTGCGCCAAGGAGCTCAAGCTTTAACCGATTTGATTAAAGCACTAGACGATTAGAAGGGGCTGCCTTGGCTGAAGACACAACCATCCTTGAATTTGAAGAGGATGCTCAAAAAATATACGACGAGTTGCTTGCTATCTTAGTAAAGAAGCAACTTGATTATGGTCCATACAACATCTGGCATGCGCCAGGTGGCGCAACCAATGGGCTGATGGTTCGTATGTCAGACAAGCTAGAGCGTTTGAAGAATCTGATATACAAGAATAGAGAGCCGAACAATGAATCTCTTGAAGATTCATTTGTTGATATGGCTAACTATGCAATCATCGCACTAATGGTACAGCGTGGAGTGTGGGCTAAGTATGCCGAGAAACAGAAATAAAACTTACGAAGAGCAACGCATCTCTCGCATACGGTCTTACGGTATTAGTGTCGAAGAGTACGACCGTATGCTCGCCGAGCAGAATGGTGGTTGTTACATTTGTGGGGAAGCTCCCACCAACAGGGCGCTTGACATCGACCATTGTCATACGTCTGGCAAGGTACGAGGACTTCTTTGCAGTAACCATAATCGCGCCCTTGGTTTATTAGGTGATGACCCCGACCTACTACTCAAGTCTGTTGAATACTTGGTGAAGAACCATGGTTGAACTAACACGCGACCATGAAATATGGATACAGGTGGATGAGATAACTTCTATCATTGCCTACAACTTGTCCAAGAAGTACCATCGGTTTGCCGAGCGTGATGATATTAAGCAGGCGATGAATGAGTATGCCTGGAAGCGCAAAGATAAAGTCAACGAGTACCTCATGCGTGAAGATGATATCGAACGGAAGATGGGATACAAAGCTTTCACTACCTTCATGCGTAGGGCAGGCGAGCGATACGCTCGCAAGGAAAAGGCTAAGGCTTTAGGGTTTGAACTTGGTGATGAATACTTCTATCGTATTGAGATGGTTGAGAACCTGATTAAAGTTCTTGGCTCTGAAGATTCCCACTTGGTTAACCAAGTAATGGACCCAGATATGCATGGCGTTCAGGCTAAGCGACAGGTTAGTGAAGGCAACAACTTGCTAGCTTTGCTAGCAGATGTAGACAAGGCGATGAAAAGATTAGACCCACGTACGCAGGGGATACTTAACAGTCGCTTCGCTCAAGACCTACCACTTACGGAGATAGCAACCGCATGGGATATATCTCCGCAGCGAGTAGAACAGATAGCTACACGTGGTGTTAAAGATATTATCGAACTACTCGGAGGCGCTACACCTTATGCCTAACTATAACTTTGCTTGTCCCATGTGTGACAAGCAGCAAGAGCTGTATCTTGGTTATGATGATGATGTCTTTCCTAAATGTGAAGACTGCAATGTTACTTTAAGTAAGGTGTTCACCCCACCTGCAATCCATTTCAAGGGTGGCGGATGGGGAGGAAGTCATGGCGGACAATAAGCGTGAGCTGGTTGAGAAGATGAAAGCTAAGACCAGCGGAAGTAACAACCAAATCATGTTGACTTGGTGCGACAATGGCACTGTCGATGGCAAGTTCATGGAAGGCGTAGTGTATTCGCTATTAACTGCTGGTCTACCGATTACATCAGCGCAACGTGTACAAGGTAATCAGATAGGTAGACAGCGTGATACTGCATTCGATACGTGGCACAAGAAGACAGACTTTGATTGGATACTATGGGTGGATAGCGACATCGTTCTAACGAACGAGTCGCTTAAGAAAGTATGGGATGCAGCTGACCCAGTAGAACGACCAGTTGTATCTGGTACTTACTTCATCAGTAAGCAGATGGAATCCTCCATCATGCAACCATATCCCGCGCTATTTACAGCCCACGAATCTGGTGATAAGTACACCATGACATACGTACATCCACTGCCACACGACCAGCTAATCCCTATCGACTACGCTGGGTTTGGATTCTTATTGATGCACCGTAATGCAGCTAATAAGATACGAGAATTCCATGGTGATAAAGCTTTGTTCATCGAGACAGATGGTGGTGGTAGTGATGGCAGAGATAGATTTATTGGTGAAGATATCCAGTTCTTCATGAACATGAAGGAGGCTGGTGTCCCATTGTATGGTCATACTGGGGCAACGGTGAAACATATGAAACGATTTGCATTCGATGAAGAGTTCTACAAACTCTATTGGATTACGATGATGAACAGCGTGAAGGCGCAGGCGGAATAAAAAAAGGCGGGGGTGTGAGCCCCCGCCTTTTCTCTTTTACTTCAGACTTATCGAAGAGAAAAATTCTCTCTTCGATTGCTCTGCGTTATAGCAAAGCCGATACATATCGGCTTCACCTTTCCTCTGTCCCAACCGATAGGCAGTGAAACCTACAGCTATTGCTGTGATGATGATGGTAATCATCTCTTTAATTCTCCAATCCGTTCTAGTAATTTCTCTGGTTGTTCAAGGTGAACAATTGCTGCACGTCCACCTTCTGCATCACAGGCTGATAAGTTCTTCATGAACTTCTCAACCTGCAACTTGGTACTGAACTCACCCCACGCTTGGACTGGAGCCCATCGTGCCAACTGTGCTACGAGTATGTAGTTATCACGTTTCATTCTGGATTCATCCAGAGCTTCGATGATTTCTACGGCTAAGTCCGCAGCACTTTCGGAGTCAGTGTTGTCTGGGTCTAACAAGTTAGCAACTAACTTGATTTCAGTTGGGCGTGGTTTAGCCATCAGTAGTTCTTAATACATTGAACGTAGTTCTGATGCTGAGCCAACGCTTCAAGCGCTTCTCTTGATGTGCGCCTTTCTATCTCTGCATTGCAGTAATCGCAGATGATAGTAACGCTAGCGATATGTATCATGATTCCTCCTTGTTAAACCAAGGAGCACCAGCGATATGTTCCCTTGGCTTTGGCTCTGGGTCAGCAGAATGCTGACGTGTAACTAGTTGACATACATCACCGTCTGCTTCCTTGTAATGCATGTGAGCACCAGCCATGAAGAGGACTTCGTCCTCGTCATCGCCGATGCCGTAGGTGTCGTGATACCCGCAGTACCACGACCACCCATCGATAGGACGGATACGTAATGCTTGAGGTCTTACCTCAATCGTATCCTTGTCGGTCATCTTGCCCATCATTCCTCCTCTGGAGCATACATAATAACATCAGTAAGCATAGCTTCTGTGTTGTCATGTCGTGGTTGTTCAATCAACTCTGGTTGATTGGTGTCCCTACTGTAGATGAATAGATAGTCAAGTGCTTTGAGAAGGTACTGCCCAACCTGCGCTGTTAACGCAGGCTGGACATACTCCTTCTGGTTGTCGATAGCATCGACATATTTCTGTAATGGATTATCCACGATTAGATTCCTTTCGTGATTAGTTCAAGAGCCTTGCTCTTGATGCGGTCAGCTGAGCCAGTGATGATTCGTTCGGCTCGTGTTGCTTCTGACTTGTGGCTGTAGTGGTCAGCGTATTCGACGATGGCTTGGAATGCACCGAAAGCTGTGCCGTACAGTTCTTCTTGAGTACCAGTAGCACCCTTGTAGATTTGCTTGACTGCATCTCTTGATGCAATCGCTGAGTTGTACTGACGGCGCTGACCTGTGGTCAGCATGTTGTATGGTGCATTCTCTACTGCAGTTGGTAGCGAGAACATCTTCTTGAAGATGGCATCTACCTCAGCATCGGATACCTTCTCATTAATGAGACGGTTACCCACTGTCTCATACATCTGGATACCAGCGTATGTTACTGGGATAATCTTGCGGATATCTTCGATACGGAATTCCGCATTGGTTGTATGCTTCAACGTAAACGTTGCAGTCTTTGAGAAGATACCAGCAATCTGGTTGGTGCATCGTAAGCGGTTGATGCTTGGTGCAATCTGCAAAGCAGTCGAACCATCATGTGAAGTACGAGCCACAAGGTAAGCCTTGTGTTCATCGCCCTGAATCTTCACACCTTCTGGCAGTTCGAGCACCATGTAAACCTGTGCTCCACCTTTTACTTCACCAGCATATGCATATCTGGCATCGCCAGAATCAACTAGTGCATCCAGTGCAGAGAACATCTCTCCATTCTGGAACACTTTGTATCGACCGCCAACTGTACCTAGTACAGACTGACCGCCGTCCTGATTGGTACGGATAGTTGCGAAAGTGTTAGGCACTTCGATAGTGCTGACACCCTCATCGTTCAAGGCTAAAGCTTGAACGTCTGCTAGTGATACGTTCCAGTCAAGCCCTGCTTGACGTGCTGCATCTACTGCTGATGTTGCTGATACTTCTTCTCCGATAATGCTATAAGCATTACGGCGTGACTTGATTGTTAGTTGTGACATGGTACTTCCTTTCAGGTTGGGTTGGTTGTGAGGTATATCTTACAGTCGGCTGTTGAAATCGTCAACTGCAGGGGAGAGTTGGTCATGGTAATGACCTTGGTAGCAGATGATGCCTTCGTCTTGAACACGTACGAACCACGTTACATATGGGTCAACGGTACGTTGATAAGGCTCGGCGGTCTGCCTGTCCTCTGTCCATAGACAGAGAGCTATGTAGCCAGATGAATCCCATGCTGGCTTGATATCTATGATGAGCGCCCCATTCTTGCAGCGGTCACCACGTCGTGGTACTAGGGTTAGTGCTGGCATTATCTAGCCTCCTGTATGTAGTCGACACGAGTGTCGTCGATAGACCATGTGTCTACCTCTGTGTTTTCACCATCGATGTCCCAGTCTGGGTCACTGGAGATACCAATCTCCTCAGCAATTGAGCGAGCATCATCTTCTGATGCTGCCGTTACCTTGAAGGTTGCATACAAGGTGTATCGCATCTGTACTTCGTACTCCTTGGTGAATACCAATTCGTTACCGAAGATATCTTTTAGAATCTCAGATAGTTCTGAGAATTCTATGGTGTCATCTGGGTCTGACTGATTCTCTTGAATCAGGTTGTTGATTGATGTGTATAAATCTCGCACCTTGTTGCGATGGTCGCTGACTAGGTTTGAGTAGTTAGAAACCTTGGTTTCTAGGTCGGATAGTTTCGTATTGAGTTGTTGTACTAGTACATCTGGTGCAATGTAATCGGTAACTGTTGCACCGAATGGTGTTGTTTCTTCGGTCATTTGTTTTCCTTTCGGTTGGTTGGTTGGTGTTGCCCTTATATATATGCACAGCTTTGCTGTGCTATCTTTGATGCGTGTTAGCCACAACATGCACCATCATTGGTATCGGCACAGCATTCTGAACAGAATGGTTCGTTGTCCTTCATGCTATTGCGACAGCCATATTCATCCATCGTGTTGGTGCATGGATGTCCTTCGTATCCGAAGCAAGTTAGTTGAGCCAACTCTTCGGCTGTCATATCGTAGATATGTTTAGTCATCATCCTCATCCTCGTCATCATCCTCCATATGGTGTGGGTCAATAGCAAGTTTGCTATCGATTATGTAAGCACGAACTGCGTTATCGATACCTTCATATCCATCTTCATCGATGGATACTGGTTGCCAGTTATCACGAAGAATCCATGCCATCAACACCTCTGGTGTGAAGACAGTCTGGATGTCGTACTCTTCTTGGTCTGCCACCATTGCTTGCAATGAATGGAAGATTGCTAGGTCTGTCATGCTAGAACGCCAGCCATCTAATGATTGGCGGTATGCGGTCATGGTTTCGCTAGTCTTTGCTAGCAAAGCCACACTATCTTCGATTGTATTCATGCTGATACCCCCTTATTGGCACAGTCATAGCAAGTCTTTTCGACTTGCACTCCTAGTACGAATGCATCTATTCCTGAATAGATGATGTTGTCTTGTGTGTTACAGATGGTGCATTTCATTTGGTTCCTCATTTCTTTGCGATAGCAAAGCGAACATCCACTTTGCCATCGACACATAGTCGGCATGTTGCACAAGCACTACCTTCGGTAGTGATGAGTGGGATTGAGCCCAGATTCTCTGGGCATTTGGCTCCCACTTTGCCTGTCATGTTGAGCATGGTGTCCTTTGCATCAGCAAAGGTGTCAGCAAGATAGGCAATCTTTATCTTGTCGGTTTGTTTACGTAAGTAAACAGCATCCGATTTGTTCTCATCATCTGTACTGAAGTACAGCGATAGGTTGTACAGTCCAGCCAGAATTGTGGCAGCGGACGGCACTCTTGTATAGACCCAGAACTGGGTCTTGTGATTGTGTAGTTCGATGACTCGTCGCCATGCATAGGCATAGGTATCGGAGAAGAAATCCCCATCCCAATGGATGCGGAACATCGGCTCTGCATTCTTGGCTTTGCATTCTAATTCGAATGCAGTAATCATGTCATCAAGAAGCGACACCATAGTGTCGTAGTCTGCATCTTTGATGGTGTTCCAGTTGTGTAAGAGAGTATCTCTTACTGAAGGGAAGATGCGTTCTAACTTTCCAGCGTAGCAAATCTTCTCGCATATGCTGGTTGCATTAGGACATGAGTAGGACTTGCCACTTGGCAAGCCGAATGTGTTGGCAATTGCTGAGCGTTTGCCGTTCGGTGTTGGTAGGTTGGCTACCTTTCGGTCGTTAGACCGCTTGAGTCCTGCCATGGTGTTGCTCCTTTCGGTTCGGTTGGTTGCTTCCTATATATGCACAGCGAAGCTGTGCTATCTATGACTTTGCGTATGTGGTGAAGTCATCGGGGATTTGTACTACTGCCCCGCGATTGTTTAGCGCAGAGTAGATACAAGCCACTGCCAGATGGTCATTGCCACCGATGTGCCATCGATACGGAGTATCGAGGTCGATGTCTTCGTACTCTTTGTAATCGTAGATATCTGCCACGATGTCGGGAATACCATTGCCCACTTCGAATAGAAGTGTCCAGTGATATTGCACCTTGTCACCCTCGTACCTGTCCACGTTTCCAAACGCTAGGTTCAAGCCACGTCGGGTTGTTGTGATGTATCCCTTTAGGGATGTGCCATTGATATCTATCTCTGGCGAATTGATTGCCTTAAGTTTCACTTAGTCCTCCTCGTTGTTGAGCCATGGCTCAAGATGATGAGCCTCTACTATGGCGTAGGCTGGTGCTGTTGGATACCCTTTCCAAAAGATTCCTTTTGGAAGTTGGATACTCTTATGAGTATCGCCGTCATCGACTGCATAGATGGCTTCGATACATGGTTCCACCATGGTAAGTGGAACTGGCGGATAATGATTACCACGTAAGTGGTAACCGATTGATTGGCGAATGTCAATGACATTCTCCACTAGGTCATGTGCTAGATTGCTACCCATTTAATGCCTCCTCCTTGTAGTAGTTCTTTGCGATAGCAAACCATTCACTATCGCCCCATCCACCCATGATTTGGCGGATGAGTAGTGTGGCTGGGGCATCATTGCCCCATTCACGTTCGGCTAGACCAGCCACTTGGTTGACGTAGTCATCCCATTCTTGGCGTAATACATTGACGAACTCATGAATATCTACCGACTGCTTAGCAGTCGACATGAGGTCACGCCATGCATCTTCATCGTTGTCCATTACCAATAGGTAATCTTGTACGAATTGCTCACTTGCTGTATTCATTATCGTTCCTCTCGGATTGTTGTTGCCCAGTGCTTCTCATCTATTGCAGACCTACGGTCTGCTATCTTGATTGCGAGTACATCCCATAGCAATGCGAGGGATAACGTGCCAGTGATTCCAATGAGGATTCCGACAGCGAGGTAATCGCCCCAATAAAGTGCATCCATCTTGTTGCTCCAATCTGCCCCGATATTTTCGAGGCTCCCCTTATATATGCACAGCGAAGCTGTGCTATCTTGAGATGCGTAGCGCCCGCATCATGGCGCTCCATCTGAGGGCTACCAATAGCCAACCCGCAGATACAATAGATATCATCGTTTGTCAAGTACCTTTAGGTACTTGCTATTAATTGCCAACACGTAAGTGCTATTTATTGCCAACGCATATGCGTGTATCGCGGGGGTGTCATGCCGTATGTGTCGCATCATGTGTCATGTCATGTGTCATGATTCAATGAAAGACACGACACACCGCAATTACGCTCAGCCGTCGGGCTGAATTTGACAATGGGGGGCTGGTCGTGTATTCTGGTGTCATTCAATCGGCAACTCCGTCGGTCGAATCAACTGAAAGGTAAGACAATGAAGACAGCATGGACACACGATGATTTACTAGTAAATCTAGAGGCTGAAGTTGCTGAAGTTAAATGGGAATTGGGTATCGAATCTCTAAAAGAGATTCCAGATTTCATGGTGCTTCAGCCTCATGAAATTCATCATGCGAAGATTGGAGATATTCTCCAATTGGCAAACGGCAAGAATTGCATCATCTTCGACATAGTCGAAACACCAACGGCGTTGGAGATTTCAGCGGTAACCGAATCACTAAGAGTGATTGTGAAACGCTTCTAGGGATAGTCAGCCCATCTCTCCACTTCTAAAGAAGTGGGGGGGTGGGTTCTTCCCTTTTCAGCTGAAATTTTCGTGGGGCAGGGGGCAACCCTTGCCCCTTTTTTTGTGCTCACAGCCTATGCTACCCCAGGGGTTTTTAACCAGACCCCCCACCTACCCCCCACTATCATCAAAAATATTTTCACCAGAAAACCAGTGCTGACCAGGACTTTTACCAAGTTAATAAAAAAACTTTTAGAAAGCCCTTGAGAAACGCCCATGCTCTAGCCCCCTATATAAGTGTAACGGCGGAGTTCCACGAAGCCGTAAAACGCGGGCTGAACGCCCGCTTTAAGTTTGGTTATGCTTATGTGGGGATACCTCTGTCAACCCCCTTGTAGACCCCTACAACCTCTGGAGTGACATTGGAAAGAAATCTAAATCCCGAAGAAGCTCGGAAAGAATTAATCAGCTTGGTACGCCAAGGGCGCACCATCGCTGATGCCCTAAAGGTTGTTGGTAGAAGCCGAAGCTGGTATGACACTCAACGACGTGAAGCCCCTGGCTTTTCGGCGCTAATTGACAACGTTCGGTTTAGAACCCAAGACCTCGCACAAGATGCTCGGTCTAACCTATCTGACTTTGCTGAGTTCTCTGAGAAATACCTGGGAGCCAAAGTTTGGGACCATATGCTAAATGTGGTCGATATGTTGGAAGGTAAAGAGCCCCGCTGGATTGACCCAGCGATGACATACGAAAAAGGGTCGGCGGGTCTGTCCCGCCTCTTGGTAAATGTTCCACCAAACCACGCCAAGACGATGACCATCACAATTAACTACGTGACCTACCGTATCGTTAAAAATCCGAATATCTCGGTTATCGTTATTTCTAAAACCCAAGAGCAAGCCAAGAAGTTTCTCTACGCTATCAAGCAAAGACTGACACATCCTCGGTATGCTGACATGCAGGTTGCTTTTGGACCAGCAGACGGTTACAAAGCTACAGCTGACCAGTGGTCGGCAAATAAGATTTATCTCGGTGGAGACATCCGCGACAACGATGCTAAAGACCCTACGGTCGAAGCTATCGGTATGGGCGGTCAGGTCTACGGCGCACGTGCTGACCTAATCGTCCTTGATGACGTGGTCACTCTCTCTAATGCGGGAGAGTGGGCAAAGCAACAGGAATGGATTCGCCAAGAAGTTGCTTCTCGTCTTCCACCAGGTGGCGGACAGCTACTCGTTGTTGGTACACGAGTATCTGCCGTTGACCTCTACAAAGAACTGCGTAACCCGCAGCATTACACCGATGGCATATTGCCATGGTCATACTTGTCCATGCCTGCCGTACTTCAGTACGCAGACGACCCAAAGGATTGGAAAACTCTTTGGGGTAAGTCAGAACAACCTCTCACTGATGACGATGTCCCAGACGAGAATGGTTATTTTGACCGATGGACTGGACCGCGTTTAACGGCGGTCCGCAATGAGGCTGGTCCATCAAAGTGGTCTTTGGTTTACCAGAACCTCGATATCGCGGAGAATGCAATCTTCGACCCGCTGTGCGTTAGAGGCGCAGTAAACGGAATGAGAAAAGCGGGTGCTTTGGTTGCAGGCGCAGCAGGACATCCTGAAAATAGTTCAAACTTTTATCGGGTTATAGGTATCGACCCAGCAATGACTGGTGATACTGCAGCTGTCGCTTATGCGGTTGACCGCAGGACACACAAGCGCTATGTCATGGACGTTCACGTCATGAGCAGCCCCACACCTGCAGCAATCCGTTCGTTGATTAGAGAATGGACAGATGCTTACAAGCCACATACTGTCATAGTTGAGTCAAACGCTTTTCAGCTTTTCTTGACTCAAGATGAGGAAATCAGAAACTTCCTCTCCACTCGTGGAATTAATTACCGACCACATTACACTGGTAATAATAAGCAAGACCCAGAGTTCGGCGTAGCCTCTCTGGCTCCGTTATTTGGAACCGTCATTAAGCGAGACGGCAACAATAACAACTTGAAACATGCAGGCGATAACATGATTGAACTGCCTGACTCTTCAAGAAATGAACATATTAAAAAGCTAGTAGAACAACTTGTAACCTGGCAACCAGGAGTACAGGGCAAGCGATTAAAGATGGATGCTGTGATGGCACTCTGGTTCTGTGAAATCGTAGCTCGTGACGTTCTACTTACTTCAGCAAATGTACCGAACTTCCTCAAGAATGAATTCACACCTCAATCTGATATCGAGTCAAGGTACATCGTCAACTTAGATGACTTAGCTGCAGCGCAGCGAATAGCGAGATTGTGAATCGATGAAAGAACTTGTACAAGCATTCGAGCAATTAAAAACTCGAAACTCCGAGCGCGATAAGCGCATGCGCGAGGTTGCCTTGGTTCGTGCTGGTCAAGCAGACCAGGTATTCAAAGGCTTGTTCCCAGAGGGAACATGGTCACGACCAATCATTGCTAACCTCATTGACGTTGTAGCTCGTGATGTATCTGAGCAAGCTGGTGTTCTACCTACCATTACTGCTGCTGGCGATTCATCATTAGATGATAACCAGCGTACCAAGGCTGACAAGAGAACAAAGATTGCTAACTATTACGTAGCATCCTCACGTCTAGGTACGGAACTACTGCGTGGCGCAGACCAGTTGGGTACATACGGATTCTGTGTATTCCGTATTGAACCTAACTTCAAAGAAAAAAGACCGCATATCCATGTAGAAAACTCTATGGGTGCGTACTATGACGTTGATAGATTTGGTGAAGTCCAAGTTTATGCACGTTCTTATTATCGTAAAGCTGGAGATTTAGCAGCACATTTCCCAGAACACGCAGATGCTATCTTGCAAACAGGTGCATTTTCACGTGGCGATACCAATGACCTTCTTGAAGTAGTCCGATGGACTGACAAGAAGCAGACAGTTATGTTTATTCCATCACGTGGGGGAACCGTCCTTGCACAGACACCAAACAAAATCGGTCGTGTACCAGTTGCGATTGCTCAACGCCCTTCGCTCGACGGCGAAGTTCGCGGGTCATTCGACGATGTTCTGCCAGTGTATGCAGCAAAAGCACGTCTTGCGTTGCTTACTATGGAGGCTGTTCAAAAATCTGTTGAAGCTCCTCTGGCTCTTCCCACCGATGTTACTCAACTATCTGTTGGTCCTGATAGTGTCATCCGTTCGAACAGTCCTGAGAAGATTCGTCGTATTAATCTTGACGTTCCTCAGTTTGCTTTCGCGGAGAACAATGTTTTAGCAGATGAAATGAAGCTAGGCACTCGCTTTCCTCAAGCTCGTGCTGGGCAAGCCGAAGGTTCTATCGTTACAGGTCAAGGTGTTAAGGCACTTATGGCAGGTTTCGACTCACAGATTAAGGTTATTCAGTCTGTACTTGGAGAAGCCATTGGTCAGGCTCTCTCAATTGCTTTCGCAATCGACCAAGCATATTTTAATGATGTCACTCGTGAGGTATCTGCCACAGCAAACGGCGTACCTTACAAGTTAAAGTACAAGCCAGCAGTTGATATTAACGGTAACTACGGAGTTACAGTTGAATATGGACTAATGGCAGGGCTAGACCCTAACCGAGCCCTCGTCTGGGGACTACAGGCTCGTGGTGACAAGCTTATTTCACGTGGCATGCTACGTAGAAACCTACCGATTTCGCTCAATGCTGGAGAAGAAGAGCGAGCAATCGACATTGAAGAGATGCGTGACTCATTAAAAGGTTCAATCGCATCACTTGCCCAAGCAATTCCTCAAATGGTAATGCAAGGTCAAGACCCAATGCAGATTGTTGAAAAAATGGCTGCAGTTATTGATGAACGTAAGAAAGGCACACCGCTAGAAGATGCGGTTGCTAAAGCGTTCAAGCCAGAACCAGCACCAAAGCAACCTGAAATGCAACCAGGAATGCCAGGAGAACCAGCGCCAGAAGAAATGGGCGCAGAGATGGGTGGCGAATTGCCACAAGCTCCACAAGGTAGACCAGCAATGCAAGAACTTCTTGCAGGTCTTACAGGTTCAGGCAATCCAGTTCTATCAGGTCGCGTAACTCGTCAAATACCAGCATAACTAAGGAGAAACAAATGTTCGGAAAGCAAGGAAAGCCAGCTAAGGCTCCAGTAGGTTCACCAATCATGGGTAAGAAGCCTGCAGGCAAGGGTGTCGGAATGGGTCAGGTTCAACAGGGAACCACACCAAAGGGCATCAAGGGTAACAAGAACAAGCTTAAGTAATACTTAACGTCTTTAAGTAAAGGATAAACATGGCAGCCAAAAAAGGCAAGACCAATCGAAAGTATCGGCAGGCAAAGCAGGCTGCCAAACCTGCTGCTAAGGCAGCATTCTCTGGCAAGAAGCAAGCTTCTCGTAAAGACCCAAAGATTAAAATCAGTGCTGAAGATAAGATGGCACTAAAGGATATGAAGGATACTGCTAAAGCAGACCTTGGCAAGAATGCTTACCTCAGCAGAGCTGAATATGAAGCAAATCAGGCTAAGGCACGTGAAGCATTCCGCGAACGTATGCGTACCGAATTCGGTGAGTACGGCGGAAAGAAAGCTTCAGCAGCCGAAGCAGCAATGAAGGACACTAAAGCAGGCGGTAAGAAAACAAAGCCAAAGGCGAAAGCACCTGCTGCTAAACCATCTACTATTTCCACTAAAGGTCCATCTCTTGTGGAAAACGGTAAGGTTGTTTCTGAGCTTCGTGCTAAAGAAATTATGTCAGGGTCAGGAGAAAAACCATCTGTAAAGAAGAAGGCAGTAACAAAGAAGAAGGCTGCTGTAAAGAAAGCAGCATCATCGAAGCCATCTGCTCCTGCGACTTCGAAGTCTGCCACTGTGGCAGAGCCAGCAACCAAGCCAGCTACTAAGAAACCATCAGTTAAGAAGAAGGCTGCAAGCAAGCCTTCAACCAAAAAAGCAGCTTCTGTTGCACGTCCAACTGATGCATCTCTTACCAAGATGGAAGATGATTATCTAAAGAAGACACAAGAAAAGCTAATCAAAGAAGGAAAGCTTTCTGGGTCTAAGGAATTAGTTCTTCGTCCAAAGGGTGAAGTTGTTAGCACACGTACAGGTACAGTTGCAACAACTACATCACCAGTAAGACCAATTCCTGGCAGCGATACCGTTGTCAAGAAGGGTGGCAAGCTTAAGAAGCTTGGAAAGTTTGGTTTATATTCTGGAATACTTGCTGCAGGTTTTGGCGCAAAGGACATGGTTGAAGGGTCTAAGCGTAAAGCTCAGGCTGAAGCAGATTTGTTCTACGCTCAAAAGGGACGTAACCGCAATGTTGGAGAGCGCGTAGCAGATGTAGCTACAAAGTCATTGCCAACTTCTGCAAAGCAACTTGCTAAGTATTTTTCAATGGGTCTTGTCGGCGAAGATGTTTCAACCGCTGCAACAAAAGCAGAAAAGAAACTTGCTCAATACAAGCAAAAGAAAACCGCTGCAGCCAATAAGGGATTACGTTATGGTCCTAATGGCGAAAGCCTTGTTCCAGGAACAGATGCTTACAAGAAGGGTTCCAAGACTCGTCCAGTAATTAAAGACGGCAAAGTCGTGGGCGGAACTTCTGGTGCAAAAGGTGGAGCAACTGGCGGAACATCTGGCGGAACATCTGGCGGTGCATCTGGCAGTAAGTCAGGTGGTGCAACTCCAGGTGCTGGTGGTTCAACAATCACAGCAAAACCAGGCAGCACATACATAGTTAAATCAGGTGACACACTTAGCGCAATTGCTAAAGCATCTGGCGTATCTCTTTCAGAGATTCGTAAAGCAAATAAGAAGTTTGCGACCAATCCTAAGTACAAGCAAGGCAACATGATTTGGTCAGGAACTAAGGTAAACATTCCAAAGAAGTAGGGTAAACAATGTCAATGATGCAGCCTTCGGGTCCAGGTAAGTTCTCAAAGAGAACTGACCGTCAGGCTCCAAAGCAACTTCCAAATGCTGCTTATGGTGAGCAAAAGCAATTCCAGGCAGAACAAGCAGGCGCACCAATGGCTAAAGCACCTAACCCAATGGCAGATGTTGTTCCATTAACTGCGCCAACACGTAGACCAGATGAACCTGTTACAGCAGGTGTTGATGCTGGTCCAGGTCCAGGTAGTGAAATCTTGGGTCTTAAAACACCAACAGATGTTACGTTAGAAGACCTTAGCAAGTTATCTCGCTACATGCCATTAATGATGGAGTATGCAGATTCACCACAATCAAGTGGAACAATGAAAGCGTTTGTAAAGTATCTGAGGAGCCAGACAGGATGAAGATTCTCAAGAAGTTCGAAGAGAACCTTGAGTACCTTGGATTTGATTTAGCTCCTGTCGCTTGGGATATAGCAAAGATGAAGTTTGATTCTGACGATGACCGCTTAGCTTTGCTAGAGGAATTAACAACAACGAAGGAGGCTGAGCCAGTTGTCAATGACGGAATGGTGGAATGACCCACGTTATACTGACCAGCCTACTTCGACTCCTCCATCAAAAGTAGATGGGTTTAAGAAGAATCAATTCGACAATACCAAGGTCGGAAAGATTGAGGAAGCAGTTGTTCCTAAAGTTATGGGAGCAATTGAATCTGCACAAAAAAGTAAGTTTGGATTTATAGTCAATCCAGCAATGCGTGTTCTTGAATACTTTGGTGAAAATGTTGTACAGCCAATTACTCAAGGCGTATCTACTGGTCTGCTTACAGCAGAAGCTGCTCGCCAAAAGAAGGGCAGCAACATTGTAGAAAACTTTAGGTTTGCAAAAAAGCAGGCTAAAAAAGTTTCTATGGGACAGGCGTTGGCTACAACTGCAACACGTGCCATCGCACCTGTAGTTGGTTCATTTACTAACCCTGCATTTCTTGAAGAAGATTTCAATGTATTTGATGATAAGCAACGCGACAAAGCATTCCGTGATGAATGGTTTGGTGTGTTCGCATCTGGTGGCACTGACCTAGCGCTTGCAATGCTTGGTACTAAAGGTGCTGGCACTGTTGTTCGTGCAGGTGCGAAAAAGGTAGTTGGACCAAAAAAGATTGTAACTGGTCAAGACATGAACCAGTTCCGCAATAACCTTAACAACATTGTTAATGAGGTAGAGGCTGGCGTAGTTGCGGAAGCACGTACACGTACAGGTCTTAGCGTTCTTGTAGATGATGCAGTAGAGACACGCGACGTGTCCAAGCTTGCTGCAAACCCGCTTATTAGCGAAACATCTAACCCATACCGTACAGCAACAATCGTTTCACGATTAGATAACCACCGCGATGTAGCAGATTATCTGCTAGCAGAACGCGGTGATGCTGCTGCATTCAATCGATTCTTTGCTAAGAATCCACTTGATGCAGACCACATTGATGACTATGGGTTTGACAAGACAACACCTATTACAGATTTTGCTGACATTGGCAAAGACATGCTGTCACCAAAATTGGAAACTCGCTTTCAGCGAGTCATAGATGCAAAGAAAGCATCAGACCCACAATTTGCTAGAGCTCTTGAAGAGTTCGCAAGTAACGTGCCACGTGGCGTTGGCGTTGAATCATGGCAGCCAGGACGATTTGCTGCGCTTGAATCAGTTGGTCTAGCCAAAAAGAAGCTTGCTATCCAAGCACAGTTTGGTGACTTAAAGTTATTTGGTGATGATGGTTCCAGCAATTGGAAAACCGAAGTTTATCAAAGCAAGCCTTACGACCGTGTAATCCGTACAATTGCATGGGTTGGCTCAGGTCGCCCACAAGGTCATATTAATATTTCTAACCCACGTAAGTTCGAAGCATCAAGCGATTTGTTATCAGACCTCAACCGTCTTCAATTCCTTAGCGGAGCCGAAGGCGCTAAGTTTAAGCGACGTATGGTTGAGCAGTTCCTTAACGCACAAGATGACACACAACGTGCTATTGCACTTGGTCGCATCGAAGAACAGGTAATGGTTCGTCTTGCTAAGGCGTACGGCATTGTAGATATGCAGGACATTCGTTCTGCATCTGATGCTGTAAAAGAAATTACTCGCTGGCGTTCAAAGACTGCAGAGAATCGTGCGACCATCAAGCAGTACGCTGCTAAGAATGGTTGGGTTCCTGGCGAAGATGGTTCAATCAACGTACAGAACTTTATCTCTGTAGCCAACGAAGCACAGACAATTCCTATGCTGGACTTCCGCAAGCTTGAGGTCGAAGTAATCTTCAACGCTCGCCGTATGGGTGGCAAAGCAACTAAAGTTACTGATGCTCAGTATTACGGAGCACGTGTATCTAAAGCGTTTATGAATACAGGTCAATTGCTTGACCTTGCCAATATGGTGTTTAGCAATTTGAACTTGATTCGCCTTGCTTACATTCCTAAGAACTCTATCGTAGACCCTATGGCTCGTGCCAGCATGGCACTTGAGTCAATGGAATTGATTCGCAACGGCGCACCAGCGTTGGACAATATTGTTTACAATTCAAGTCTTAGCAGAGAATCATTAAAAAGATTTATTCCAGGTACTCCAGCAGCACAGGCTCGCAAGCGAGCTAAAGATGCTAGGTTCCAAGTTGAACGCTACCAAGCCGAGATTGAACCAAAAATTGCTGCATGGGAAAAAGCACAAGATACAGAAGCTGTTGCACGTAAAGCGCTTACAGCTGCTGCAAAGCAGCGTGAATCTGCACTTAAGGTAGCAGCACGTAAGCAGGGTGACCCAGATGCACAAGCTGCAGTACATGCAGCAGATGATGCATTATTCGAGGCGCGTACCGCTTTGGCTAACGCAGAAGCAGAACTTGGTCGCGCAGCAGATTTGCTTAACGGATATGCCAAACTTATTCAAAAGCAGCGCAGAGATTGGGTTGACTTTGAAACAACAAAGCAAACTCGCAAAGCTGGCAAGAAGAGTCTTGGAAAAGATAAAGAAGTTATCGTAAGTGCGAGTGGTAGAAAATACACAATTGATGGTCTTGCAGACCCTAACGTGCGTGGTGTTAACGCATACATGGCAGAGGTTGACTCAGCACAAAACTTCTATTCAACTGCTATGCAGTCAGAAATTTCTCGCAGGCTTCAGGCAGACGGAACACGTTTTGTAAAGATTGACCGTAGAGACAGAGCAGAGTACATGAATGCTTTGGCTCATATTGCTAACCGACAGATTCGCAACGAAATCAATATGCCTATCGGCATGATGATGCGTGGAGATTCACCAGCAGATATTCTCAAGTGGCTTTATTCGCCAGCTGGCAAGGAATACCGTCTACGTATGCAGTCACGATTTGGTAAGGAAATGACCAAAGATGACTTTGCTGCATGGATTACACAGACAAGCGACAAGCTTGTCAAGATGTATCCAGACCCAGACCTACGCAAAATTATCTTGCAGCGCAACGTAAGCGTTGACGAAGTAGATGCAATGCTCTACGGACGTACCGACCTTCTTGAGTCAATTGATGGACCAAACATCAAGCTCAATGACCTTAACGTTGCAGAACGTGGACTTGTTAAGCTAGGCGGTGCAACCGACTACGCATGGCGCATACTTTCCAAGTCTGAAAACAAACTTGCACGTAACCCACTGTTCTTGTCTTACACAAGAGCAGAGATGAAAGACCTTGTTAACGCAGCAGAACGTGCTGGTATCGATGTTAAAGATGCAGTAGTTAATAATGAGATTCGTCAGATTGCTTATCGCAAGGCACTTGCTCGCGTAGAAGAAACTCTTTACTCTTCACGTCGCTTGACCAACGGTATGTACGTGGCACGTTATGCCATGTCATTCCCGCTAGCATTCTTTAACAGCCAACTTGTTGCTCTTCGCCTAATGGCTCGTAACCCAATGAATGCCTACTGGTACAACAGTATCCAGCAAGCATTCGACAACTACGAAGCTTATGAAGATAAAGAGGGTAATACCTACAGCAAGATATCTGACGTGCCTCGTGGCACACCAGTAACTGTTAAGTATCCACTTCCGCTTGGCTGGGGCAATAAGGCACTTAAGCCGTTTATGGACCCACGTGGTGGTGGCATTAGGTTTAATCCTAAGCAACTAGAGTTTATGGTTGCCGACCCATCAGTATCTTTCTTTGGTGGCATCGCGGTATCTGAGCTTATCAAGAATGGATTCATGGAGAACACTCCATGGGGTGTACATGGTGAAACCATTTCGCAAGCACTACGCGACTTCCTTGGCGATGACGTTTACGAAAGCAGTGTTCTCTATGGAGGATACCCAATTGAGGGGTCTAACCTATTAGAGACTACCAAGAACGCAATGCTTTCTGGGTATCAGCAATCTCTTTACGATGCAGTCTATGCGTTGTTTGATGGCGGAAAGATTCGTGCTGGAGCCAGCGACAGATATGTAGATGATGTAATGACTCACTACAAAGTAGCTTATGCTGAATGGGATAGAAACGGTCGTGTAGGTAACCCACCTAACATGAAGTCAGCTGCAAAGTCTGCTGCTAACATGGCGTTTATCAGAGCAATCGTGCAGTTCTCTGCACCAATTTCAGCAAGCTTTGACCCAGTTACTCGTGCTGCTACAGCCTACTATGCCGACCTCGTAGAGTTGGCAAGCGGAGATTACAAGATAGCGCAAGACGTAATGATTGACGAGTGGGGTATCGACTCACTTGCACTTATTGGCTCTAACAAAAAGAATGTTGCTGGCGTAGCCACAACATTAAATGACCTTAAGATGATTCGCAAGAATCCACAATTGCTAGAAACAATTGGTCGATTCAATACAAAGTATGCTGGATTGTTGTCTTCTGGATACGGCGATTTAGCTGGTTCAGGTAGCGGTGTAGATGATTACTCAACAGAAGTGGCAGCCATCTATAAGAAGCTTAACTTCCCTGGTGAGTTCAATAATCCAATCACACAGCAGAAGACATCTTCAGAACTTAAGCGTAGCGTAGAAGCCCGACGTGGTTGGGGTGAATACCAAAAGGCTGTTGATTGGCGAGATGCCAAGATGGCTGAATACGGCATTGGCTCTACATACGAAACACGGTATGCAACTAGCGGTATCAAACGAGTATTCGACGACATGGTTCAAGATGTCGAAGATGAATTCAAGGGCTGGGTTGATGAACGTGACGAGGGTCGTAAAGACTACTGGGAAGGTTTAATCCCAACAATCGATAACATCCTAAACGATACCAAGTGGAGAGCGCATGCGCTCAGCCAAGGAAGCGTTAAGTGGGAAGAGATTGCTTATTGGACTGCGCGAGCAAAGCAGTTTAAGAAAGCCTATAGCAGACCAAATGAAACAGATAAAGGAAAGCTGATTCTAAAGCAGCAATTCAATCAGTTCCATTACAACTTCTTGCAGACAGCCTCCGAGGAATTTGCAGTATTTTCCACACGATGGTTACAGAATATGCCAGAACTAGAAACAGAATTCGTGGTGAATAAATAATGGAAGCTCCAGTACGTAGTGATTATCCCGCAGGTTCTGCGGGACAAAAGCAATACAACGCAGCGGTAGTTAAATACAAGAAGTACATTAAAGACCTGCAAGATAATGCAAATAATACGGAACTTAACTATGCTCCTATCATTCTCCCTGGTATTCCAACCGATTCTGGTATTAGTGACGTACAAGCCAAGGCTTGGTTTAAGTACACCGCAGCAAAGGCTCCTAAAGGAAGCGCTGTCCGTCGGTATTACGATGACTTTGTTGCTACAGCAACTCGCATGGGTGTAGCTAAAGATAAGATTCAAGATGTTTGGGATGAGGCTGTTAACTGGACTCAGGCTATTGGTTCTGGCTCCAAGGGCGACCCAATGATGTACCTTAATTCACTTAACCCAACTGACTTTGTTGACAAGACAGCGGTTAAGAAGTATGGAACAAGCAAGCAGAAGCAAACGACAATAACTGAGTACAGCCCTTCAAGCGCTGCTGCTGATGCCAATAAGGCAATGGAGACGGAACTTGGTCGTACTGCTACATCTGCAGAAACTGCAGCATATCTTAAAGCGGTTAATGAAAAGGCTAAGAAAGAGCCTTCTGTATATACAGGAACTACTACAACATCGCCAGGAAAAGGTGGAGTAGACCAGACTGTAACTACAGCAACAAATAAAACTGGGTTTGACCCAACTATATTTGCACAGAACTTTGCTCGCAGCATGCCTGACTACGCAGAATCTTTTGCTGCAAAGAATGTGTTAAAGATTATTGAAGGTCTAATTGGTTCAGACCGTACAGCAATCGGCAAGGTGGTTGAATAATGGCTAATAAGACAGTTACCGTAAAGAAGGGCGATACGCTTAGCGCTATCGCTAAAGCTAACAAGACAACCGTTGCTGCTATCGCTAAGGCTAACCCAAGCATTAAGAATGTTAATGTAATCAAGGTCGGTCAAAAGGTTGTAATTCCTGGCGCTACATCAGCAACAACCACAAACCCAACAACGTCTGCTGCAACAACTACACCAACAACAACAACTGCTTCAACAAACCCAGCTACCTTGAGCACAACAGCAGTACAAACAAAAGACAAGTTCTCAATGGCAGAACTTGAATCTAAGTACAAGATTGCTGCTGGTGTATTAAAGTCTAACCCATCATTACAGCAAGCGTTAGCAAAGATTCTTGGCGACCCAGTAACTGGCGAAGGAATGGTCACAGACCCATATCTTCAAGAGCAGATTATTAAAGAAAGCGACTGGTTTAGAACACAGACTGACAAGCAACGTCAGTTTGATTACGCTAAGCAAACGAACCCTGGTCAGTTCCAGGCAGACCTACAGTCAAATGCTAGCGAAATTGTACGCAAGTTCTCATCTAATGGATTAAAGATTACTGCACAAGAAGCCATCGGCTATGCCGAACAGATGATGAAAGAATCTGTTATTCAAAACGGCAAGGTTATTAGTTACGACAAGAACTATCTTAACCAGGTTATGGCTAATGCAATTGACTTTACCCAGACTGGCAAGGTTGGCACTAGCGACAAAGTTGTGTATACAAAGCTAAGTGGCAATATAGAAACTCTTGCAAAGAGTTTATATAAGCAAGCATGGGATTATGGGTACGACAGAACTATGTCTAACACTGGGTTTACCAAGTGGTTTGAAACCAGTATGAAGGGTTTAGTTGCTGGCACATTAAACGCGGAGCAGGTTGATGACCAACTTCAAGCACGAGCAAAGTCATTTGCTCCTGGTTTGTCAAACCTTATAGACCAAGGTCAGACTCTGCGTGAAGCAGCAGACCCATGGCTACAGGCTATAGCTGATGTTTGGGAAACAGATGTTAATTCTATTGACCTTAACGATGACTATGTACAAAGAGCATTGAATGTGACAGATGAAAAGGGCAATGTTCAGCCTATTAATCTATACGATGCTAAGAAATTAGCTCGTCGTAGTGCAAAGTGGGATACCACTCAAAACGCAAAAGAAGAAAAGACAAGAATTGCAAACCGCATTCTTCAAGACTTTGGATTCCTGGGGTAACACATGGCTGCATATGATGACTGGATGGACTCAGTTCCTCTAAGACAAGCTGTAAGTCAATACACTGTTGACGAACAAACAAAGGCTGCTGCCATGCGTGAAGCTGCTGCTACTACAACACCAGCAACCCAGGCTAAGCCAGCAGTAACATATAGAGTAAAGTCTGGTGATACTGTAAGTGAAATTGCTGCAGCTAATGGCATGACCACTAAGGAACTTCTTGCTATCAACCCACAGTTGACAAGCAATCCTAAGTACAACGGTGGAAGCACAATCTTTTCTAATACAAAGATTATTCTTGAGCCAGCTGTTAAAGCATCGACTGCTTCAAGAACAGATTCTGCAGCAACTGGTCCAACAACTACAACACCAACCACAACAACTCCGACTACTACGACTCCTACAACAACAGAGCCGACGACAACAGAGCCAACAACTACTACACCAACAACCACCACTCCTACAACTACAACACCGACTACTACTCAGCCAACAAACATTGATAATGCTGCGTTAAATTCAGTGCTTGACCAAATTGCTGCACTTGCTCAGCAGATGGCAGATATGCAGACAGCTGCTGCAGCAGAGGCTGCTAAGCCAAAGGTTGTTGGCGTACGTACAGTACGCAAGACAGGTGGCGTAGTCGAGACAGTTCAAGTTATGTCTGATGGAACAGATGGCTCGGTCGTAGATACTTACAAAGACTTTGGCGCTAAAGATTCCGTTATGAAGATGTTTGAAAATACTGGTCTTGGTGCTGACTTTATTAAGACACTTACCGATTCTATTGACAAGGTATATGAAGAAAACATCATGCCAACTGATGAGCAGATTCTTAACAGCATCTACTCAAGTGATGCATATAAGACTCGGTTTGCTGCTAACGAAACAATCAAGAAGCGTATGGCAGAAGGCAAAGGTATGCCTGGCGACCGCTTGCTCTCACCACGAGAATACATTGCAGCAGAAGCTGGATACAGAGAGATATTGCAGAACGCAAACCTTCCTGCTGGATTCTATGATACACAAGATGATTTCACCAGACTTATTGAAAATTCAATTAGCACAGCTGAACTAACAGAGCGCGTAAATATTGCACAAAATGCACTTAACAATGCAGATGCCAATATCGTTAATGCTCTTAAGACTTATTACGGTATGAGCACTGGCGACCTTACTGCTTATCTTCTTGATAAGGATAAGGCATTTAGTGTTATTAACTCACGTTACCAATACACAAAAACAACAGAAGAAGCCAAGAAGATGTATGGCGCTGCTGAGATTGGTGGAGCTGCATCTCGTGCAGGCATGGGTGCAACCAAGGGATTTGCCGAAGAGATTTATACAGCAGGCAAAGGCTCTATGGCAGAGCAAGCATTCCAAGGAGCAGCACGTCAGCAATCAGACTACAGCAGATTGCTTGGTCTTTATGGCGAGACTGCTGGTCAAGAAGATTTGGCTCGTGAAAATCTTGGTCTTGCAGGTGGCGCAGAGGTTGGCATTAAAACAAAGAAGCTCGCTTCTAAAGAGCGAGCAAAGTTTGCTACCCGCAGTGCTATTGACAAGACATCACTCGGTCGCGCTACAGCAGCCGACGTTTAATTAGGTTCCGCTTCAGACCGTCCAGCCCTGAAGTGTGTATAAGCCTGGAAGTCATCACGTCTACGAATTACTACCCCTGGTAAGGAGTACGTGTGGTGCAAACCCGATGAGGGTCAACCAACTAAAAGGGAGAAAAAACAATGGCAGATAACTACGAATACGATATCGAAGACGACGAAGACGACTTCAATGACACTGGTCTAGTGAAGAAACTTCGTAAGCAAATCGACGGACTTCAGAAACAATTGAAGGAAAGAGATACGCTTATTGAGGAATTCACAACCTACAGTCATGAAGCATCAGTCGGAGAAATCCTAGAGTCATTCGGACTAAATGCAAGAATCGCTCAGTTCATTCCATCAGATGTCGAAGCCGACCCTGATGCAGTAGCTGAATGGCTAAATGAATACGGTGATGCCTTTGGTATTGAAGCCGTTGAAGAGGGAGGGGAAGCCTCCCCAGATGCTCAAGCATATGAGCAAATGTCGGACTTTGAAGATGGAGAATACAACCCATATGTCGGTCAGGACTTGCAATCTCGTATTGCAAATGCCTCATCGCCAGAAGAGTTGAAGTCCTTACTCAGAGGCTGATAGTCCACACTCAACCCTAATAGAAGGAAATCATGCCTACTACACCAGCAACGTCAACTACGACATCAACGATGTCGAACTTGATTCAGACCTCGTATGACAAGTTCATCGAGTTCAACCTTCGCTCTGAGCCAATGTTCCGCAAGTTTGCGGACAAGCGCCCAGTCGATGTTACAAACCCAGGTAACACTGTGGTATTTCAGGTCTACAAGGACCTCTCACGTCAGACAACAGCTCTGACACAGACACAAGACCCAGATGCAGTAACACTTAACAACACCGACAAGGTGAACGTTACTGTTGATGAATACGGTAACGCAGTTATCACAACAGAGCGTTTGGCTCTTGAGTCACTTTCAGCTGTAGACCCAGCAGTTGCAGACATGCTCGCATTCAACATGCGTGATTCATTGGATGCACTTGTATGGGCTAAGCTAACAGGACTAGCAACAGGTCGCTTCACAGGAACAACATCTGCTGATGAGTCAACACTCAACGGTGAGAACGTTTCTTCAAGCACAACAGCACCATACATTTCTTCAGCACTTGCTCGCAAGGCTGTTGCAAAGCTTCGTGGTGCATCAGTTCAGCCACGCGATGGTGGCTTCTATACAGCGCTTATCCACCCAGATGTATCTTTCGACCTTCGTTCAGAAGCAGCATCTGCAGGTAACGTTTCATGGCAGCTCCCACACACATACACAGAGGCTGGCGTAGCTAACCTCTGGAATGGTGAAATCGGTATCTTCGACCAGGTTCGTTATATCGAAACACCACGTGCTGAGTCAATCTCAGGTTCAGGAACTTCAAAGGTTTACGCAACAGTAATCCTTGGAAAGCAGGCTCTTGTTGAGGCTGTTTCATATGAGCCAAAGACTGTTATCGGTCCAGTTACAGATAAGTTGATGCGCTTCCGCCCAGCGGGTTGGAAGGGTCTTCTCGGATGGAACGTCTACCGCAAGGAAGCACGTTACGTCATCCAGACCAAGTCAAGCATCGCATCTGCGTAACTTTGACGGAAGGGGGAGGGCAACCTCCCCCTTCTACTTAAGGAAGATATGCCAAAGAAAAAACCAGAACCAGACGTAAGTTTCTTGACACCTCTTAAGCACCATGCTGTACAAGCACATGAGTTGTATACAGAGTACAAGAATGCAGGATTTACGGAAGGTGAAGCGTGGGAATTATTAATGCGACAGCTTCCAGAACTTGAATTAGAAACTATAGAATTTTTAGATGAGGAGTAAGTAAAATGGCAGCAAAGAAGCCAACAGGCGAATTTCCAAAGAGAAACTCTAGCTTGGCAAAGTTTATTAAAAGTAGCGATAGTGGTAAAAGTTTTACTCAAGCAGAAGCACGTACAGCTGCTGGAAAATATCGTGATATGGAAAAAGCAGCAGGTCCAAAAGGATTTAGCGGAATGGGTGCGTTGGACAGGTCAGGCGTTGCTTTAGGCAAAGCAGAAGCTGCAGTCAAAGCAATGAGAAAGCCAGCAGCTAAGAAAGCAACTTTGCCAGCAGCACGAGGCGCTAAGCCACTTCTACCAGTTAAGCCAGCTCGTCCAGCACGTCCAGCTGCAACAACTCGCCAAGTTGGCAAGGCGAAGCCACTAATGCCAAAGAAGAAGGCTCGCTAATTGCCAGCAAAAATGTGCAAGAAGTGTGGCAAAGCCAAGTCAAAGTGTAAGTGCTAATGCCAAAGAAGAAGCAAGTTTGGGATAAGCCAAACCCAAAGAAAGTTTCTAAACCACTTACATCAGCGCAGAAAGCATCAGCCAAGGCTGCAGCTAAAGCAGCAGGACGTAAGTATCCGAACCTCGTTGACAACATGAGAGCAGCAAAGAAGAAGTAAATGGACCCAAGACTAAAGCGAGCAGGTGTATCTGGTTTCAATAAGCCAAAGGCTACACCTAGCCATCCAAAAAAGTCGCACGTTGTCGTAGCCAAATCTGGCTCACAAGTAAAGACTATTCGCTTTGGTCAGCAAGGTGTGTCTGGTTCACCAGAGAAATCTGGTGAAACCAGAGCATACAAACAACGTCGCCAAAGTTTTAAGGCACGTCATGCAAAGAACATTAACAAGGGTGTCATGTCGGCAGCCTATTGGGCAGACAAGGTGAAGTGGTAATGGCAAAGATTTTCCGTGGACCAACTATGAAGATAAAGCTTGGGTTGGCAAACGACCTATGGTTTGTTTCATACCCATGGGGAAAGACTGTTGTTAAAGACAACGGAACCTGGAAGACAATCGTATCCCCGCAAGATTCATCTCTTGCCGATTATGACAAGGTTCTGCGCGGTGGGTATGACAACCCAATTACAGATGCGGAAGCAGCAGAGTTAACTGCTGCTGGTTATGGGGATTACATTGTCGAATTGTAGAAGCGGTTGCAAAACACAAGACCATGCAAACTGGGGCGAGTGTGCTCGTGCAGCCAATCTAAGTATTGGCAACGAGCAAGTTAGCAATACGTTAAAGAGTAATGAAAAAGAATTAACAGCCTATCGTGATGCTCGTAAGCTTGGTATACAACCAGCATCAACAAGGATGAAAGATATCCAGAAAGCCGTGAGGGTTTCTGAAGCTACTGGAAGGGCAGCGAAAGCGTAATGGCAACATTAAACCAGCTAGTCGAACAGACTATTGCAGAGGTTGGTTCTTATGTAAAGAACCAGGAATCTGTTACAGTCATTACATCATCTATGGATAATGATGACCTGACAGTTGCAATCGATGATGCATCATCTCTTAGTAAGGGCATTGTCGAGATTGATGAAGAGCTTATCTATGTGAAGAAGTCAATCAAGGACAGCGGTACTATCCAGATTCTTGGCGTTGCAGGTAACCCTGTAGGTCGTGGCTGGCGTGGCACAACAGCAACAAGTCACGTTGCTGGCTCAGTTGTACGTAACAACCCGCTGTTCCCAAAGACTCAGGTCAAGCGAGCCATCCTAGAAACAATCAAGGGAATGTCATTCCCTGTTATCGCTAATGAAACATTCCAGTTCAATGGGTCTGACTACTCATACATCATGCCAGATGCACTAGAAGATATCACTGGTATCTCATGGGATGTGCCAGACTCAACAGGAGTATGGCAGATAATTAAGAACTGGCGACTAGATACAAACTACTACGATGCCACATCAGGAACTACTAAGCAGGCTTTAGTTCTAAAAGAAACCCCTATGCCTGGTCGTGATGTACGAGTTCAGTACACAAAGTTCCCAACAGTTATTACTGATAATCAAGAATTAACCGTAAGCGGTCTGCCATCTTCTTGCGAAGATGTAGTTCGTCTCGGTGCTATGTATCGTCTACTGTCAACAGTAGATGCAGGAAAGGTTACCGCAGTATCTGTATCCGCAGATGCACTTGACCAACCAGTTGCAGCTGGTGCATCAACCAGTGCTGCTAAGTATATTTTCCAGCTTTACACTGTTCGCTTGGCGGAGGAAATCGCAAAGCAGCAGGCAAACTTCCTAAACACAATCCAGTATACGAGGTAACGAATGCCAACACCGTCACGTTATTACAGTTCTACAGCTGCTAAGACAACGCTTTCAAGTTCTGTAGATTCATCAAGCGCAAGCATCTTGCTTGCTGCTCCATCTGGTCTTCCATCCCAGTATCCGTTTACCCTAATTCTTGAAAAGGATTCAGCTAACGAAGAAATCGTAACGGTTACTGCTCTAGTTGGTTCTTCTTATAGTGTGACTCGCGGTGTTGACGGAAGCACAGCCAAGGCTCACTCAGTTGGAGCAACAGTAGAACACGGCGTATCTGCTCGTGACTATGCCGAGTCTCGTACGCACGAAGTATCAACCAACGCTCACGGTGTAACTGGTGACATTGTCGGTACTGGTGGAACACAAACTCTTACTGGCAAGACACTTACTACCGCAACACTTGGTTCAATCCTTGATGCTGGTGGATATAAGATTACAAACCTTGCTACACCAACATCATCTTCTGATGCAGTACGTAAAGATTTTGCTGATGCCCAGGTAGCAGCAGCTGCTACGTCTGCAACTTCTGCATCTAATTCAGCAACCGCATCATTAAACTCTGCAAATGCTGCAGCAACTAGTGCTTCTAGTGCATCAACTTCTGCAAGTTCTGCCTTAGCATCACAACAGGCTGCAGCTACTTCTGCAACCAATGCATCTAATTCAGCACTTGCTGCAGCAACTTCAGCATCCAGCGCTTCGACATCAGCAAGCAGTGCATTAGCTAGCGCCAATGCTGCTTCAACAAGTGCAAGTAATGCAACTGCTTCGGCTAGTGCTGCTGCAACTAGCGCAGGAGCAGCCTCTACTTCAGCATCTTCTGCATTAACAAATGCCAATAACTCTGCATCTTCTGCAGCTCTAGCAGTAACATCTGCTAACTCAGCAGCAACCAGCGCATCAAGTGCTTTAGCTTCAGCAAATAGTGCAGCAACAAGTGCATCATCTGCTAACTCATCTGCAACTACCGTTGCTGGTCAAGTTGCTTCTGGTCTTGTTCGTGACATGGGTGACATTACATCTTCAGATACAAGCACTGGAACTTGGATATCCCTATCATCTCTTGAAACAAACACACAGGCTGCAGCGACAGCTGCTGCAACAAGTGCTACCAGTGCAGCAACCAGTGCCACAAGCGCAGGCAACTCTGCAACTGCAGCAGCAGCAAGTGCTGCAACTTCTGTAACAAGTGCAGGGCAGGCTGCTACATCAGCGACCAGCGCACTTGCTTCTCAAACCGCTGCTGCAACATCCGCTGCTAGTGCGTTAACATCACAGACTGCTGCTGCAACTTCGGCAACATCTGCTGCAGCAAGTGCAACTGCTGCTGCTACCAGCGCAACAAGCGCTGCAGCATCTGCAACTACAGCATCTAACAGTGCAGCAACTGCAACCACATCTGCATCACAAGCAGCCACATCGGCAACTAGTGCAGCAACCTCAGCGACTTCGGCAGCAGCATCTGCTACGGCAGCAGCTGCAAGTTACGACAGTTTTGACGACCGTTATCTTGGAGCTAAGGGAACAGCACCTACATTAGATAACGATAGCAACGCACTTCTTGAAGGAGCGTTGTATTGGGATACAACAAATAAAAACATGAATGTTTACAACGGAACCGCATGGGAAGTTGTAACAACGTCTGGAGATATCACAGCGGTAACCGCTGGTACTGGTCTTTCTGGAGGTGGAGGTTCTGGAGCAGTAACAGTATCGCTTAATACAACAAGCGTTTATGTACTACCAAGCCAAGCATCAAGTAATGGATATTTTTTAACCACAAACGGAAGTACCGCTTCGTGGGCTAACCTCTCAGATTGGGGAACACTCTAATGCCATTCGCATTTCAGCGCCGTAGAGGAACCACGGCACAACACGCTTCGTTTACTGGATTACTTGCGGAGCTAACAGTTGATACAGACAAGAAAACAGTGGTAGTCCATGACGGCTCAACAGCTGGCGGAGTACCACTATCAAAGCAGCGTTCAACAACGACATCAACATCTGGCACTACATACACCTTAGCGTTGGCAGATGCCAACAATGTGGTTGTCACAACAAGTGCATCTGCCACAACAGTAACAGTGCCAGCAAGCGTTTTTGGAGCAGGCGACCAGATTACAGTATTACAGGACGGCGCTGGACAAGTTACTTTTGCAGCAGGTTCTGGTGTAACAATAGTTTCAACTGGTGCATCAACAGCAGCACCGAAAATTCGAGCAACATATGCTGGAGCAACCGTTTACTACAAGACAGGCGGAGCTAACCCTACAGTTACAATTGTAGGAGATATTGCATAATGCCAATTATTAAAGGAGTTATTGCATCTAGTAAGTACATCCCACAAAATTTAGTTGTTGATGTACTTTTAGTTGCTGGCGGTGGTGGAGGCGGTGGTCGCGGAAACCGTGGAGCTGGCGGTGGTGGTGCTGGTGGTGTTCTTTACTACTCATCACAAACATTAAGCAACCAAACATCTACAACTATTGTTGTCGGTGCTGGTGGTGCTGCTAACGGAGATGCCGCAGCAGGAAATGGCAAGGGTACAAATTCATCTTTTGCTGCACTTACTGCAGCAGTTGGTGGTGGATTTGGACGGTCAGATAATGGTGGTCCAGGTGGTTCTGGTGGCTCTGGTGGTGGAGGTTACTCTGGAGGACCAGGTGAAGACGGTACTGCAGGCGGGTCACCAACTTCTGGTCAAGGCTATGCTGGTGGTGCTGGAACATCGAGCCAGACATTTAATTCTCCATTCGGCGGTGGCGGTGGTGGCGGTGCAGCGCAAGCTGGCTCAAACGGCGGTCAAGGTCAAGGAGGTAACGGTGGTAATGGAACCTCTACTTATTCATCATGGGGCGCTGCAACATCAACTGGTCAGAACTCAGGTGGAACTTATTATTATGCTGGCGGTGGTGGCGGTGGTGTTGGAAGCTACAGTGGTGGCGATGCAACAACTGCTGGCACTGGCGGTTTAGGTGGCGGAGCAAA